>Ga0208375_1000465_pt1 | contig 59057 bp, 71 predicted proteins | sample RifOxyD1_FD_184038 | JGI IMG/M metagenome (GOLD analysis project Ga0208375, IMG submission 184038) | Soil microbial communities from Rifle, Colorado - Rifle Oxygen_injection D1 (SPAdes) | ecosystem: Environmental > Terrestrial > Deep subsurface > Rock core/Sediment | place: Rifle, Colorado... | reverse complement strand
ATAAAATGGCTCACTCAGCGATTACGCATACGCTTCGCGAAACACTGAATACACCAGGATTTTACCAATAAGCGATTACGCAAGAAATCAAGGTAAATCCTTGCGGATTTAGCATCGGCGCTTCGCAAAACGCTGAATAACTTTTCATTCGTTTGCCCATTGATGTAGGTTGTTAATATGAAATTTTTTATTAGTTTTTTTATTGTTGTGAGTGAAACGAACCATTTCATTTAATCTTCTTCAATCTTTTTCAACGGAAACTATTTTAGTTTCTCTCTTCCCCTCGCGAAATATATTTTTTTGTTCTCTCATGTTCGTCGGTTTCCTCGGGCCCGAGCATCCTTTCCTTAGTGCCATTGTTCATCTCCCTTTTTGGAGAATAATCTATCCCCTTTATCATTTTTCTTGTTTCCCTGTGGGCTTTGTCTTCCTCGGAAAAGAATATTCCCTGGGATTCCGTGTAAGAAACTCCTCCACCATTATTGGAAGATGCATAATTATTCTGGGCTGAAAAGTAAAAGTTCTCCCGCGCATTTTCATCATCTTCACTGAGATTCCTTGCTCCCGCAGAAGGAAAAAATCTTCTTATGTCAAGTCCTTCGCGTTCTCCTGCCTGAAGAACAGGCGCTTCAATATTTCTTGAAACCTTCGTTTGAGAAGAAACGGATTCAGTTTCTTCAATTTCTGCATCATTGTCTTCTCTTTCGGAACTTTTGGCTATTTTTTCCAAAGAGATTTTCTCAAGTTTGGTTTCGGAAATCTTTTTTTTATTGTCCGATTTTGGCTTTTCGTGTTTCCCTTTTTTCTTCTTTCCCGAAATGGGTTTTATTTTCCTCTTTTTTGCCATTGAAACGAGAAGAATTGAAAATATAAAAATTTATTGTAAAGAGATTTTAAGTGTAGCTCACCATGCCATGTCCCTGCTTGTAAACATCGAACAGCGTGAATGCCATGTCCCTTGCGTTTTCCGCCGCAAGATTTCTTAGATGTGTTTTTTCAATCCAGTCGTCCTTTCTTATCCCTTTTACTTCGGCGCTTTTTGGCTTCTTTGTTTCTTCCTTCTCTGATTTTTTGTTGTAATATCCTATAATGGCAAGAAAGGGGTTTGAGCCTTCTTTTTTGCTTCCGCTGCTTTCTCCGTCTTTTTCATCAAGGAATAAGTTTATTTCTTTTTGCATTTGCCCCAGGCTTTCCGTCGTCGCGCCTTCAATGAGCTTCAAAACGTCGCTCAAGTCATCGTTGTCAATTTCCCTGTCCAGCATCTTTAGCTCGTCTTTGTTTAAAGCATACGGAATAAATCTCACTTCGGCTCTTCCTCCAAAAACATAATGCGATTGCTGTCCTGCCCTTTGAGGGATTCCCCTGAATCTAAAATCAAGAAAAATGCAGGAATAATACTCCCTTTTTGCCTTTAGCTCCTGAAAATCGAGGGGAAGCTTTCCCGCTATTGCCGCTTCCTTCGGGTCAATTTTTGTTTTTCCGAGAAGTGTCATTTCAAGAAGAATCGTGTTGAATGCCTTAACGAGCGCGGGCTCCCTGTCTTTTGCGGACATCTCGAGCTGCTGGGCTGCCTTTAGGTAAGGTTTCGCCCATCGGGCATAAAGCTTGACGCTGTTCACTTGGCTTCTCAAATAAGATTTTTCAAGCGCATATCTTTTTTTCAGCTCTTTTTCGGATTCCTTTACCCATACATTAAACTCCTGAATTCTTGGCTTTAGGATTCTCTTTATTCTTTCGTTCAAATCAAGCTTGTCCACGTCCTTTTCGTTTTTAGAAACGAGAAATGCGTCAAGCAATGTCTGGAATCCCGCCTGTCCCAGAGCCATTGCCTTTATGCTTGAGTTTCCCTTTTGTATGTCCACTCTGTCCATCCAAATCTGCTTCAGCGTCAGCAACGCCGCCTCGCCGCTTTCCTTTGATTTCAAATCCTCGTAATTTTTCAGCCTTATCTTGAAATCCTTTAAGTCATAAATAATGTTCAAAACGCTTCTCAGCACATTGTTTACATCCCCCATTATTTTTGAGGCATTTTGCTGCATCACGGTGGCTTTTGTCCCTAATTCAGAGAAATGTCCGCTTCCTGGAGTTGAGGCAAAGTTGTCAAAAAGCTTTTCCGTTTCCATACCCCTGTTGTTCATCAAGTCAAGAAGATAAAAATACACCGGCTCAAGAGTTTCCGACGGGGAATCATAAACCAGCTTGTTCTCCCCGAGATTTTTTGGTTTTACTTCGTCGGCTAGAATCTTTTCAATGCTTCCGTATTTTCTCAGCAGTTCCTTTCCGTTTTCGGCATAAAGCCATGGATTTATCTTGCCTATAATCTGGGGAATTGAAGCCATATTAAAACATAATAAAACAAAATTAAAAACCTTTGTGTTTATCTGAGATTAAAATGATGTTTATTTAGAAATTTTTGGCCTGTTTTTCCCATTAAGCAAATAAAATCAGTAGCAACCAACTTCTATAATACCTGCGGAGCAAACAATGCCACCACCATAATTGCAGGTTTCTCTTGTCTTGTTGGTGAATTCATGACTCCCAGTGTTGCAGTAAGATACACCATTAATCTGCGGATTGGCCGGGTTGTCGCTATAGGTAAGCGTAATGCACGTGTTAGAGCTAGTAGAACCAAGATTGTTATATGTTGTCCATCCTGAAGGGCATGAACCTCCTTGAACTCTGCAGAAAAGCTTTTGCTGATACTCTTCAACTGTGCCTCCCGCAGAAATGCAGTTTGCGTCCGTATGCGCATTATTGTAAAGGTTTCCCGTGTAATACCCCGGATAAGAAACTGCCCCCCCTCCTGCCGTTGTCTGGGTTGTTCCGTCGGGGAATTTAAATCCTCCCGCCGTTGATTGAATTGTTCCTGTCGCCTGAACATTTCCGTTGAAAACAGCGTTTCCCTCAATCCCTGAAGATAAGTCAAGCTCTTTTGCGGAGTGCCCGAATGTCCCGGGGTTTTGGGTTCCGAAGGCATAAACGCTTACTCCTATCAGAAGAACCATAAGAAAAGTTATTATTGAATATGCAAACCTGTTTAAAAGACTTGAACTGAAATCACCTTTCTTTTTCATTTTATTAAATTGTCAGGGAAGTTTTTAAATATTTCTGGAATAAAGATTTTTTTAATAGAGATTACACATAAGCTTTGTGAAGTAAGTATTTAAAATTTGATTCGCCTTATTTCGGCTCACAATTGATAAAAAAACTAATAAAAAATTTCATATTAACAACCTACATCAATGGGCAAACGAATGAAAAGTTATTCAGCGTTTCGCGAAGCGCCGATGCTAAATCCGCAAGGATTTACCTTGATTTCTTGCGTAATCGCTTATTGGTAAAATCCTGGTGTATTCAGTGTTTCGCGAAGCGTATGCGTAATCGCTGAGTGAGCCATTTTATTTATAATAATTCAATAAAATTTAAAAATTTTTTAACAACTCTAAAAAAAATAGTTAGATTAATAAACATATACGGATATTGTTAATAAGGTGACTAATAAAAGGGGCAAATGGGAGATTATCATATAGAAGACATGTATCAGGGAGGGTATTCTTCTCTTAATCCCAACTATAACTCTTTGTTTACCGGATACAGAATTCAGGCAAATTCTCTTGGAACTCCTTCGGCACCTCCTGGACAGCAGGGAGACATACTCACAAATCTAAGCAAGTCAATTTCAACCGGGCAAAAAGTCGTTGAACTTTCTCTTTTGAATCCCGAGATTGTTGATTCGATTCCCAAACAGCACATGAAAGAAGTCGGAAAAATGGCAAAGCTTGTGGGAGTGGACATCACAGTTCACGGCCCCTTGGTTGAGGCTTCTGGAGCCACGGACAGGGGATATGACGAACTGCAAAGAGAGCTTGCGGAGAAAAAAATTCTGCAGGCTTTGGAAAGAAGCCACGAACTAGACTCAAAGGGAAACATTTCAGTCACATTTCACACGACAAACGCCGCCCCGGGGCCCATATGGAAAAAAGAAAAGGACGAGAAAGAGGAGGTTTTGATGATGCCGGTTGTCAATCAGGAAACGGGGCAGATTGGCGTCGTGAAGAAAGAAGAATATTACTCGCCTTTAATAAATGAGAAAGGTGAAGTTGAAAAAGAAACTTATGATGTCAGCAAAAGATTAAAGGTTCTTAACAACACCGAATGGCAAGACTCAATATCCAAAGTGGAATTTCACAGGGAAAATGCAGAAAGAATAATTAAGGATGTTCATCCCATTTTTATAGGAAAGTATCTTCAGCAGTCATTGGGTGACAAGAGCGTGTCTTTAAAACCCGAAGAAACTGAACAGGTAAAAAAAATATATTCTGCAGAAGCGTATATTAAAGAGGCTGAAAGATCCGTGCAAACTTTGTTCAACAAGGCATACAAGTATGGGGATGACAAGGAAAGGGACTATCTTAAAGAAGTTTCCAAGCAATATTCAAAAATACTTAATATTAAGGACGGAAGAGATACCATTGAATCTCATAATCCCAAAATACAGTCGGAAGCGCTTTTATTCTTGGAGCAGAGCCTTGAGAGATTGAGGCCGCAGATTTACAAACCCGCCGAGGAATACACGATGCAGCAAAGCGTGCAGAGTTTTGGAAACGCGGCGTGGGAGTCGTACAAAAAATTCAAGGGAAAGTCCCCTGTGATGAACATTGAAAATCCACCTGCAGGATTTGGGTTGTCAAGGGCAAAGGATGTAAAGAATATGGTTGAGGGCGCAAGAGAGCAGTTTGTCAAGAGAGCCGTTGACAAGGGAATGTCCAAAAACGACGCGAAGAGGGAAGCCGAAAAGCTCATAGGAGCGACGTGGGATTTGGGGCACATAAACCAGCTTAGGAAATTCGGATTTTCTGGAAAGGACATCATCAAGGAAGCGGAGATAATAAAGCCGTATGTAAAGCATGTTCATCTCTCCGACAATTTCGGGGCGGAAAACACGGAGCTTCCTCCGGGAATGGGAAATGTTGATTTCAAGGAAGTCATGAAAAAGCTGGGCAAGAAAGGAAAAGAGGCAAAAAAGATCGTCGAGGCATTTCACTGGGTTCAGTCCCAAAAATCATCTCCTTATGATGTTTCCCTTCAGGCTCTTGGTTCCCCACTTTACGGAATGAGCATGGCTCCTTACTGGAATCAGGTTGCGGGATTGCAGCAGGGATACTTCAGCTATGGCATGATGCTCCCGCAGATTCATTATGAGACATTCCGCGCAGGATTCTCGAACCTTCCCGCGGAGCTTGGAGGGCAGAGGCAGGGCGGACAGGGAGGAAGAATGTCTGGAAACCCAATGGAATAAACTGAGAAAATAAAATGGCAAAAACAGGGAAAAGCGAAACAGGAAGAAGATATGAGGATGTGGCAAAAAGAGTGGTATCAGATTTAAGAGGGGATGAGCAGGCTATGGCTTTGCGTATTCTTTCAGGCGAAAAGGCGCAAGAAGCTTATAAATTTCTTCTTAATAAAGAACTTCCTCCAAGAACAATAACAAGGATAATGAGACACGGGCTTAAAAACTTCCAAAGAGGCAAAGGGCTGACGGCGGGAAGCTATGCTTTGGGAATTGCAAAGGAGATTGCTCGTTCTGAAGAATATAGAGATATTGTGGATGATATGTATAACGACGGAATAATAAACGAGGGGCAATATAGAAGTGTTATAAGGAGTGTTGAAGGAGATTTAAAACATCACGCAAGAAAATTATCCGGATTGGAAAAAATAACGGCTTCAATCTTGGGAATTGCGGGAGTTTTAATGCTGGTTGTTTTCGGAGCGGGAATAAGCGGCAATGTTATAGGGAATCTTATTCCTGGAAATTCAATGTTATTTGTTGGAAGCCTGCTGGTTGTGATTTCCCTGATATTATTCCTAAGAAAATAATCAAGAATATTTAAAAACCAAAATATATATTGTAGTATACAGGTGATAAAATGGCAAAAGAGGATGATAAACTTTTGGAATCGTTCAGGAAAAGCCTTGATGAAATCGAATCGACGGGCTCAAAAGTTCATGGAAAAAGCCTGAACCTCGGGAAGAAGCCGAAAAAAAGGGCAAATTCCGGACGTGTTAAAAAATCAAAAAAAGAAAAAACAGGCGAAAAGCCCGTTGTTGTGAATCCAAGAAGCAAAAAAAAGAAATCCAAATCTTCGAATGGAAAGACAGGAAGAAGAATAACAAAAGTTATTAAAAGCGGATATCCGACGCTGAATCTCAAAACCCCGGAAGACATCGGAATGGACTTCGCGGAAAAGGTTTATAAAAAGTTTGACAAGATAATAAAATCAATCGTTCTCTTCGGCTCGGCTTCAAAGAAAACAAGCGTCGCCAGCTCGGACATTGACATAATAATAATTGTTGACGACGCCACGATAAGATGGGACGAGGAGCTTGTTGCATGGTACAGGGAAGAGCTTGAAAAAATTGTGATGGTAAATCCTTACGGCAAAAAACTTCACATAAACACGATAAAACTTACGACGTGGTTCCAAGACATGATAAGGGGGGACCCAATCGTCATAAATATCATACGGGACGGAGAGCCGTTGATTGACTTTGGGGGATTCTTTGAGCCGTTGAAATATCTTCTACTTGCGGGAAAGATAAAATCGACGCCAGAAGCCGTTTACAGCCTTCTTGAAAGAGCGCCACAGCATATTTCACGAAGCAAAATTTCAGAACTTAACTCAATAGAAGGACTGTTCTGGGCAATGGTGGACTCCTCACATGCCGCGCTTATTTCCGCGGGAAGAACCCCTCCCTCTCCAGAAAAGATTCCAATAGAATTAAAGGAAACTTTTGTCGACGACGGAAAGCTGAAAATGAAGTATGTCATATGGTACAGGGACTTGTTCATCATTCACAAGAAAATCGCGCACGGAGAAATCACCGAGCTGAAAGGCGTTGAAATTGACGAATGGCAGGGAAAAACCGAGGAGTTTTTGAAAGTAATGGCTAGGCTGGTTAACGATATTGTTGGTTGAAGAGAATTTTAAGTGAGAAAAACACTGCTCGTTTTACTCGCAGATTGCATATATATTGAATAAGTTTGCGTGATTTGATTATAATATTTCAAAAAGAAAGCATATTAAGATTAAATCTTCTTTTATTTCTTTCTCGTTTCTCAGCATACAAATCCCCAGAAAGCCCATTAGGACATAGACTAACATAACTCATATATGAATTATTCCTCTCTAAAACTGCACTAACATATCCTACCATTGCAAGAGATACATCGCTCACTTTTTTACCAGTTTGATGTATTAAATGTTCTCCTCCATCAAATACGATGTTAGCGTGACCTGCACTATCTACCAAAAATACTCTTACAAATCCCTTGGATTCAACATCTTCCAAGGGGACTCCCAAATTTTCAAGAGGGCCTGCCGTCATTCTTGGTTTAATTATCTCAAGATTTTTTTCATTCATTTTTCCTATCCTTTTCTTCAAAAATTTTCTCCATTTTCTTTTTTATTAACCCTTCATTAACAATATTTACATACTTGCTCAAATAAGCCTCTTCCAAGGTTTCAAAAAGAGCGCTGATTTTTTTATATTTCTCAAGTTCTTCCTTTGCTTTCTTTTTTTGCTCTTCATTGAAATTTCCAGTGGTGCTTTTGTCTATCTCTCTTGCTTTTCTTACTCTCCTTGCAATATCTCCGTAATTGAACCCTCTAAATTTTCTAAGCTCTTCCTTAGCTTTGTTTTTCAAATCCTTGGGAAGGTATTTATCAACCAATCCTTCTGAATCATAATGTGCCCATAATTCTTCAACACCTGCACTTTCTCTTGCATCTCTATAAGACTTTGCGTATGTTGATGATGCTACTGCTATGCTTTCCTCATTTGTAGTTGCTCCTTTCAAAAGCCCTTCGATTTTTTTTCCAAAACCCATTTCAGAAACCAAATTTTCAAGGGCTGCCTTTGCTCCGTGGAAATTTTCCTGCTGCAAAAATCTCGCAGCTACCTCTCCATAAGCATATCCGTTCAGTTCTTTGCTTAAATCAGTATGTCTTTCTGCCATTTTATATTAAAAAACCTAGAAATTTGATATTTATAAATCTTTTTATTTTGTTACCACAATTAAGTTATTACTAATCATATTTTTTTAAGATTCTGCAGAATACGTTCGCCTTCGGCTCGCTTTTTGAAATAATGCTAACACAGGGGCAGATTATGGTTCATATGTTAAATTGTAAAGTGCAAGTAAAAAACAGAATCTATTTGCTTTCAGTCTCTTCCATAACTCTCGTCTTGCACGGAAGCTTCGGCTTGACCTGCTTCAGGACTTTCCTTACATAACTCAACGCCTTGGGAGTCTGAACAGCGACGAAGAAAATGCCCGAATTTTGCTTGACAATTGCCGCCTTTCCCGTGGCTTTTCCGAAAGAGAGTTGCATACCCGTCTGCATTCTGTCTGCTCCTGCTCCGGTAAGCATCTTATTTTCCCTTTGAATGTGATGAGGAAAAGGAATAATCCTGAAAAAATACTGGTTAATAAGTTCCTTGTCAAGTTTTTTGTTTATGAACTGCCTGCATGCCTCAAGGGAGTTATGCCTAATCTGGGCGTTCTCCAGCGAAATAACAAGAAGGTGATACGGAAGCTTTCCCTCATTGAGTAATTGCTCGTTTCCCATGGTAAACTTGACTATTTTCTGCTGGGGCACGGCTTTTATGAAAGATTTGCTTTTTTTCTTGCTCACCCTCGTGTAGGGAACAGCTTTTCTCTTTGAATACGACGAGGCTTTTCTTAGTGAAACCATTTAAATTTCATGAACCTCCGCTTTTCCCGCCCCCACAAAAATTCCATAAATTTCACATTCAGAATAATCTCCTCCACGACAGAATTTTTCACGGGCAGAAGGACTATGCCCATTAAAGCCGCATACTCCAGAGTAGGGGCAAATATGTTTAGTGCTTCCACCTTCCTGTGCCACTCCACCATCTCCTGTTAAACCCTCTAACAGATTTTCTCCGTTCATTTTATCTCAACTCCCGTTGTGACTGCCTGCCCCGGCAATCCTCTCTCAAAAATCGCCCTGACAACGCCTTTGTTTCCGTGAGCTCCAGAAATTTTTCCCTTTATTGCTTTCTTAAGTTTTCCGGGCGAAATCCAGGTGACGCTTTTTCCCACAAGTTTCCCCGCCTCTTCCCTGTCCGAAACTCCGTCTACTTCTATAAGAAAATGCCTTTCATGAATTTTGTGCCTTCCCCTTCTAAACTGAATAACTTTTCCTTTCATTATATTTTAGAAGAAAATTAGTTTTTAAAAGTTCTGTTGATGATTTATTTAATAAACAGCCCTGTTCAAGATAGGTTATAAGATTGATAAGCCAAACTGATAAAACAATTAATTAAAATGGTTTATGTTAAAAGTGTAAATCAACAAACGAACGGATGAAGTGGGCAAGCCCTCTTTTAAACAAAGCTTATCAATGAGTATGAGTGTGTTTATGACTATGAGAATGGTCGTGAGCAAAAGGATCTTTGACGGGAAAAACTCTGCCGGATATGTCTTCCATGGATTGTGCAACATACGAAAACAAGCCGCCTTTAAATTCAGGAACATATCTTACAAGAGGGGAGTTTACAGTATAAAGCCCGTTTTCATCAGGATTAAACCTGTCATGGTAAAGTTCGGGCAATGTTTTCTCGCTTATTCTCAAAGAATTATTTTTTAGACGAAGCACTATTTTCCCATCTTTGCGTTTAATACTAGGAGTATCACATTTGTTTCCAAAAAGATTTCTTGCATCCTCATATAACCTTTCTCTTAAGTCTGGAATTTGTTTTCTTCCTGCAACAAATCTTCCAGCCTCGGATTTTTTCGCTAATGAAAGAGCGCTCATTGCGATGTCTCCCACAACAAAAGCGGGAATTAATCCCACAGCCCGTATGACAAGCCCTTCTGGACTAAACACATCATAATTAACGCTTGTAAAGTATCCAAGTGCTGAAGTGGCAAATGTTGCCCCAAGGATACATCCGCTTTCAGTGGAAGCAACTGCCTTAAAAATTTCCATTCCGGAGGGTATTGCACCATGACTTTCAGCATCTCTTTTAATATGCCATTTGGCATAACTTCCTCCAAAACCAACACCCCCAAATCCGCCCAGCGCATTCGAAATAAAAGAGGACGCAACTCCTGAAACCACAGATAACCCTGTTGTTAACACATCCCCTATTTCACATATTAAAATGCATGGACCTTCCAGAGGAGCATTATTCAAAAGTTCTTTGCCAAACACCTTGGCTTTTTCATGAAAAAAAACTTTTGTTGATAATATGCCCACAACTTTTTCCAGCCCGTTAACACGGGAAAATTCCATTTCTTCTCTTAAACTCAATTCTCTGCGTAAGTCATCTCTCCCATCATTCATAAAAATCCACAACAAAAATAGTTTTTAAAGTTTTCAGAAGTTACTTGTTGTTTTTCCTTTCCTCCAGCTCTTTTCTCTGGTTGTACTCAATAAGGTTGTTTATTAGTATTGACGCGTTTTTTCTCGCCTCGTTGACGGCATGGACATTTAGCTTTCCTTTCTTGAATTCCATCCTCGCCTTGACAATGTCCTTCAAAGTCCTTAAATCTTGGGGGGCAAATTTTCCTTTCTTTACAAAATCATTGTCGAAATCGCCAAGTGTCTTTTCCTGCGATTTCTTTCCCACAATCGTCCTCAGAAGCTCGAAAACATCCCTGTAAATCTGCTCTATTGTCTTTTCGTTGTATTTTTTCTCAATCTGCTCTCTCAACTGCTTAAGCCTTTTTAGAAAATCCTCCGAATCTTTTATCATGGAATCAACTTCTTTTCCTGAAATTTTGTACTTTAGGTCGTGCTCATATTCCTTGAATTCCTTTACTGCCTTTTCAAGAATTGCAATCTCCGACTTCTTCAGCATCTTCTCTTTTGCGACAAAAATCTCCTCGAACTGCCTTGCAGTTTCTTTCGGCGTCGGAGGGGGCAATCCGTAAAGCATGATAAGCGCCTGGCTTGGAGTAAGAACTCCGTAATAAACGTCAATCATCGCGTCTATAAGCCTTCTCTCAGCCATCTCCTTTGTCTTGTCCGCAGTTTTCATAAACATGTCAATGCTCTCCGGACTTGGCTTCAATTTTCCCATTTTAAGAAGCGCTTTCCACGGCATGAAAGTTCCTCTGTCATAAATGGGAATTCCGTCTCTTATGAAAGTGAACATGACTGGATTTGCGTCCTTCACGGAATCCCAAAACTCCGTTAGAAGATAAACCTGCGGAGAAAGCTTGTTTTTTACACCCGCAAGGATTCCTGCTTCGGAAACATACTGATAAATCATGTTTCTAAGCCTCTCCTTCAATTCCAAACGAGGCATTCTTTTTACGTCCGTGTCGTTGATGACTATGAAAACATCCACATCGCTTGTCTTAATCGCGTCTCCCCTTACAACGCTTCCCCCAAGAACGTAGCTTACGACGTATCTCTCAAACTTCTGAAGGACAAGATTTTTGTGAATCTCCGCGACTCTTAATGCTCCCAAAAAACCCTTGTCAAAAAGAGGGAAAGACATGGCAATCGCCCCTGCAATTTCAAATTTGCTGTCAAGGCAAATCTCAAAAATGTCCACCGGCGTTTTCAAATGCAACCAGATGTTTTGCTTTACCGAATCAATATATTTTACAATCTCCGCCCTTATTTTTTGGATTTCCTTGAATTTATCCTCGGGAATCACAACCTGAAGATGAATTTTTTTCGAGATTTTATCCACGTCCTCCTTTGACATTTTTTGGGTGTCCATCCCCAACTCTTCCTCATCAATGAAAAGCTTTATTGCCTGCGAGGGAAGGATGCTCACGGACAAAGCAAAGGGATATTTCTTTACAATAAAGTTTTTTATTTTCTCCAGTTCCTTTTTGGTTTTTTCCATCTCTTTCTGCATTTCCGTCGGCTGGACAGACGGCATGCTTGGCATTTTGGAATATTTCCTGTCAAGACTCATTTCAGGAATCTCATCAGAATCATTTTCACTGCCTTTACTTTTGCTTTTTCTTCCTTCCTGAATCATATGAAAAACAAAATCCAGAGGTTTATAAGGGTTTTTGTGTAAAAAGCTTTGTTTAACAGGGAGATTCTATACGGAAAGCTATTGATTAATAAAAGAACAATCTTTAATTTTAATATTAGCCGTCTATTTCAAGTGTTAATATCCGTAGATTTTGATTAGCAATTTATGTTAACATGCGAGCGACGGAGGGGTGAGCCGTTTTATTTGGTAACCTAGTAAAAATTATGATGCTCCAAAACTAATCTTCGCCATTAAGTTTCCTGTATTCCTTAAGGATTTTCTTGCCCAATCTTCTTCCAAGAAAAAACAAAGGTGTTGCAAGCAAAGTGCCTGCTAAACTAAATTCAGTATCCTGAATTCCCTGAGCCAAACCATAAAATGGGAAATGGTCTTGAGGCTGAGGAAAGATATTTTTAGAGATAAAGCCCCCTACATTTTTGCCGGAAAAATATCCTAAAAACGATCCTATAATCTCATAAGGAAGAATCTTTATTTCGTCCGCAACCCTTTCTAAATTTTTTGATGCAAAATATCCTAAAAAAGCACTCACTACACCCGTGTTCAAACCTGTACTAAAATGTTCAAAATCCAAAAGATTCACAATTCCTCTTGAAGAAAGTTCTTCTGAAACATAAAATCCCAATCCCCCTCCGACAATAAATGAGGCTAACCCTGCCCCATAAGGCAGAATTTTTTCCGCAAAATTTCTGGGGTGATTTTCAGGGTTAAGATTACTTTCCAATTTGCTAGCTTTCATTTTTGAATCTCCGTTTAAGCAATCGTTTACTTATAAAAATTTATATTGCTGATGAACAGAAAACTTTTTTAATCAATTTTTATTCATTCTTGTATATTGTGACTTTGTCAAGGCGCGTAAAAAAGTCACCGTTCAGCGCTTTGAGATAGTTAGAAAGAAGTTTGTGATTTCCTCGGAGGCAGTTAGAAATCACCGTTCAGCGCTTTGAGGAAGTTGAAAAGAAACCAGCGGGTTTTTTTTAAGGTCCTGTAGTCTAATGGCAGAACAGCTCGTTTACAGGAGCGGCGATTAAATGTCAAAAGCTCTAAAAGCCGAGCAAGCGAAGGTCCGATTCCTTCCAGGACCATTCACAAACTTTTAAAATACCTTCTGTTTTTTACCTTAATTAAGAAAAAATGACAAACCAATACGACTTCATAACAATCGGCGGAGGCGGCACTGCTTTGGCAGCCGCAATGTATTCCGCGAGGCTTGGCATGAAAACTCTTGTTCTGGGGCACACCAACGGAACGGAACTTCCAATAGGTGGAGTGATAACGACGACAAACATAGTAGAGAACTATCCCGGTTTTGTAAAACTCTCGGGTTTTGAACTTGCAAAAAAACTCGAAGAACATGCAAAATCCTACGACTTGGTTGAAATAAAAAACGAGGAAGTTACGGAAGTAAAAAAAACGGAAAAAGGATTTGGCATAAAAACAAAAAAGTCTTCATACACGGGAAAAACAATTCTTTTTGCGACGGGAACAAAATGGAAAGAGCTTGAAGTTCCCGGAAGCAGGGAATTTATGAACAAAGGAGTTCATTATTGCGCTTTGTGCGACGGCCCTTTGTACAAAAACAAAATTGTTGCAATTGTGGGGGGCTCGGATTCCGCCGCAAAGGATGCCTTGCTTTTGAGCGAGCACGCAAAAAAAGTTTACATAATTTACCGGGGCGAGGAAATCCACCCCGAGCCCATAAACCTTCAGCGCATTAAAGCAAACAAAAAGATAGAAGTCATAAACAGCACAAACATAAAAGAAGTAAAGGGGGAGAAATTTGTAAATTCCGTTATTCTTGACAAAAAATACAAGGGAAAGGAGAATCTTGAACTCGACGGGGTGTTTGTGGCAATAGGGCACATAATCCTTTCCGATTTGGCAAAGGCGATTGGAGTCAAGCTGAATGAAAAAGGCGAAATAAAAATAAACCATATGACATCGGAGACAAACATCCCAGGAGTGTTCGCGGCGGGGGATGTCACGGACAAGCAATTCAAGCAGCTGATAACGGGCGTGGCGGACGGATGCACAGCGGCGTACAGCGCTTATGAGCACATTCAAGATTCAAAATGACACTCACAGAAATTTTGCTGATTTACATAAGCGTTCTCGCAACGCTCGGTTTGATTGTAAAGATTATTCAGTTAAGGAAAGAGGGGAAGATTTAGCCAACTTGCAAATGCTACTCACTTTGTTCGTAGTAATAAAATACAATTAAAGATTAACTAAAAATGGTTGGTTTTGTGTTAACATTTAAAGGAAGGTTAAGCGAAGGCACAAAAATCCTGCAAACGAAATTTTTAGGCTTCAGAAAATCTCCCAAATTGATTTTCTGAAGAAACCTTGGTGTCCTTGCTATGCGAACGCAGTGAGCCTTTTGTTTAATGAGCAAGAAAAAATACAACCAAAAACCTTTTTATATTCCTGATTTCAGTTTAATTCATGCCAAAAATCATTTCATCCAAGACAAACAAATCAAGAGAAGTTCCTGAAAACGGGAAAATCCAGGAAGCCTGCGAGGAACTTGGCGTGCCTTTTAACTGCACAAACGGGATTTGCGGGACATGCATGATTGACATTATTTCAGGAAAAGAGAATCTCTCTGAGCTGACGGAGCAGGAAGAGGACTTGGGAAGAGATAAAGAGCACAGATTGGCGTGCCAGTGCAGAATAAAGAAGGGTGATGTCAGGATTGATTTCTAACAGAATAGAAAATATTATTTGAGAAAGAAATTTGTTTAATGAGCAATTTCTGTTTAAATGGTTCGCCTTACTTCGGCTTACAATTAATAAAAATTAACTAAGAACTAACTGGTTTTGCATTATCATAATTATTAATAAGCGAACGAATGAAAAGTTATTCAGTGTCTGCCGAAGCGTATGGCTAATCGCTTATTGGTAAAGTTCTGGTGTACTCAGTGTTTCGCGAAGCGCCGATACTAAATCCGCAAGGATTTACCTTGATTTCTTGCGTAATCGCTTATTGGTAAAGTTCTGTTTATTCAGTGTCTGCCGAAGCGTATGGCTAATCGCTGAGTGGGCCATTTTATCTAATAAGTCAGTGAAAATAATAGTATTAAATAAATCCACAAAAAGAATAAATTTTAAAACTTTGAAGGATTGTATTATTTATAGAATGGTTGGCACAAATACCCCCTATGAACTGTTGAATCGCGGAGAAGCAGATAAAGACAGAAAAAGAAGAATTTATCTTGAAAAATTAGAAACAAGAAAAGACTACATCTTTAATAAAGGAGTTGCCATTGGAACATTTATCGGGGCTTTTATTGGATTTTATTTTGATTCCAAATTAGGTTGGGGAATAGCCAGTCTCGGTGGACTAATTGCCTTATTGCATCCAAAATGCCAAAGAAATCTTGAACAGAATTTGAGATAGTTCATGAGGCTATTGAAAACCTTTTATACTGGTTTTTTTCGTTAATTCATGACTCTTAACTGAACTACCAAAAGTTTTAAATAATCTTAAAAATTCCACCTTTTAACATAACCCCAGGTGATCCTTTAGGGTTGCCTGATGAATTTTATAATGGAGAAGACAATTCTTTTTATTGATGGAGGGTATTTATCTTTTATTTCTAAATATTTCGGCAAAGGCAGACATTTAAAATATAAAATAGAAAAATTCGCCATTAATATCTCAAAGGAGAATGGATTAGACTGCCAAACCATTTATTTTTATATTGCACCCCCTTTCCAAAGTCCAACTCCTACAAAAGAGGAAAACATAAGAAAAGCAAACTATGATAGATTTGTTAAAAAATTAAAATCTGCCAAACCCGAGATTAAAGTAAGAGAAGGAAGGCTGCAGAAAATCAATGGAACCTTCCAGCAGAAAGGAGTTGATACTTTGATGACTATGGATTTATTAAAAATTGCCCAAAAAGAAGATATTAAGAAAATTATTATAATCACGTCTGATACGGATTTTGTTCCAATTATCAAAGATATAAAAAATTCTTACGGGGTTGAAATTATTCTCGCTTATTTTACGGACAAAAAAAGAAAATCCGCATTTTCATTGTCCAACCACTTATGGAAAATTGTAGATAAAAAAATCCTAATAAAAGAAAAACATTTTGAATATGACTCTTAACTTTGAAATCCCGACGCTCATAAAAGAATTGAAAAAGCGCAAGCCGAAAAAAATTCTGGTTCAGCTTCCGGAGGGAATAAAGCAAAACGTTTCCGAGATTTCAGATGCAATTGAAAACCTCGGGATTGAAGTTATCTTCTCAGGGGAAACTGCGTGGGGGGGCTGCGCGATTGCACTTCAGGAAGCGCAGACGCTTGGCGCGGATTTGATTGTCCATTTTGGGCATGCAAAATTCATTGACCTTCCTAAAGGAAAAGATATTCCAAAGGTTCTTTATGTGGAGGTAAAAGACGAGCTTAACCTTGAGCCTCTTTTGAAAAAATCCCTTCCTGCATTAAAAAAATTCAAAACTCTTGGACTTTCTTACTCAATACAGCACAGGCATGACTCGGAAAAAATAAAAAAGTTCTACGAAGACAACGGAAAAATAGTGGTTTTTTCAAAAAAAATAGGATTGGTTGCATATGAAGGGCATATTGTCGGCTGTCAGTACTCGGGCTTAAGGGCAATTGAATCCCAAGTTGAAGGATTTGTGATAATTGGAAACAGGTTTCATTCAATGGGGGCCGTGCTAAGCGTTGAAAAACCCGTTGTGTTAGTTGATGTTTACAACAACGAAATAAAAAACATGAAAAACCAAAGGGGAAAAATCCTTAGGCAAAGATTGTTCTCAATTGAAAAACTAAAAAAAGCAAAAACAATCGGGGTAATTGTTGAGATAAAGCCGGGACAGAAATTCGGCTCGGCAAAATACCTTATGGATAAGCTGAAAGAACAAGGAAAAAAGCCGATTTTGATTACTATGTCTGAATTCACGCCAGATAAGATAATGAACTTTTACAACATTGACGCTTTCATAGAAACCGCATGCCCTAGAATTGCGATAGATGACTTCGCAAAATACCACAAGCCGATTTTGACATTCAAAGAGTCTCTTGTCGCCCTTGGAGTCAAGAGCTGGGATGAAATGCTGAAAATTGGAATTGTTTGAACTGGTATTACATAAAAACTTATAAGTTTAATTTTTATGATGATTTTATGAAAAGCAAGACAATTTATGGAATCGTTGGAGCAGGTCTTTTGTTTTTAGGTTCAGGGTCCTTTGTGGGTGGTTTTCTTCACGTAGAAGACAGCACTATTTCCTCTTCTGTAATAAGACACCAATTAATAGAAAGTGAATTAAACAGCTCCATACACATACCATTAAGAGAATTAAAATCAAGAAGCCCGGATATTACCGCCTATGTTGATGGCTTGACGGCAGAGAGGGATAAAATAGAATCTCTTCCTGGATTTGCCCAAGAGATGAGAAGGTATGAAGAAGAAAATACAAAAAAACGAGTGATAAAAAATTTATTTTTTGGCGTGGGGTTATCATCAATATTATTTTCTTTTCCCTTTTTGTATTTAAGCAACAAGTATAAAACCTCTGGCGAAGAGGAATCCCCGGCAGAGAATTACAAAAACCTATAAACTCTTTTTCTCTTTTCCATTCAATGCCCTCAGGAAAAGCAAAATCGCTTCTTGGAATCTTCGCAGTATTAATCCTGTTTTTCTTGTCTTCCTATTTTGTAAGGACAAACATTGAATTTCTCAAGGAAATAATAGGAAACAACATCTACGGAATTCTTGCCTATTCTCTCATAATAATCATCGCAATAGTCGTGGCTCCGATAAGCATGATGCCCCTCATTCCCGTCGCTTCCAATATATACGGATGGTTTTTTGCAGGAATAATCACTATATTGGGATGGACTCTTGGGGCAATTATCGTTTTTTTCCTGTGCAGAAAATATGGCGTGGATTTAATCAAAAAATTTGTATCGTTAAAAGAAATACAAAAACTTGAATCCAAAATTCCCAAGGAAAATCTGTTTTTTGACCTGATTCTTCTTAGAATGATAATTCCCGTTGATGTTTTAAGCTATGCCATCGGGCTTTTCACAAGAGTTAATTTCAAAACCTACGCGCTTACGACTTTCATAGGAATAATTCCTTTCGCATTTGTCTTCTCTTACTTGGGAACGATGCCTTTCCTTTACCAGCTGGCGGGAATTATTGCCGTCGTATTCTTGATAGCAATAATTCATATTTTAAGGGAGTTGAAAAATAATTAAGATTATACAAATTTTTAAAAACAATATAAAAATATTTATTTTATGAAGAAGAAAAAAATGGGGTATTGGAAAGATTGGAGTATAGTTGAATCTAAATTAAGGCGTTTTATAGAACAAAACAACGGAATATTTCCCGTTACTTCACAATTTAGAAAATGGGGAGAAGAGAGTTTGCTTAGCGCAATTGCAAATCACCACGGGGGTTTAAGTGATGTAAGAGTGAAGATGGGTTACATTAATGGACATGGTAGATACAATTCCAGGGAACACACTGTTTTTTATCATATTGCTAAAAAAGATGGGAAGTATTTCTTAATAGATAGATCCAAGATGCCCGTAATTAGCGCAGAAAGTATTGAGGGTTTGGCAAAAAAAGTCGCCGAAAGCAGATATAACAATTCATCAAGCAATGGGCATTTAAATTCAGGAATAGAAGAAGGGTTGCCATTACCCTATGTGTTAATTGGTTATAGAAGATTATCGGAAAGAGACCAAGAAACTTTTTGGCGTTCCTATGAAGAAACGTATTCATCATTAGACGGAGTGGAACTCCCGAGCAACATAGACTTAAAAAGAAAATTAACAAAAGAACTATTGGGACTTGGATTATAGGCTTTGTCTAATAAGCAGTCGCTGTTTAAAATGGCTCGGCTTTGCCTCGCTTATTGGTAAAATCCTGGTGTATTCCGTGTTTCGCGAAGCGCCGATACTAAATCCGCAAGGATTTACCTTGATTTCTTGCGTAATCGCTTATTGGTAAAATTGTTAATGCAAAATCTTGAGTTTTAGCACTTAAAGAATTTATTGATATAAAAGTTAAAGGTTGTTTTTATTAGCAAAGGGGTTATCAAACAAAATTTCATTACCAAAATCTTTATAAAAAACTTTACAATTGTTAACCATATGGATGCTTATAATATTGCAGGAATGGATTCAAGAGGATTAAGAGAAATTGATGTCGATGAAATAAGGAGAGATGTTGACAGGACAATCGGAACTTTGAATGAATGTGCTGCAAATTTAAATGATTTCATGAGAGGTTTAAAAAGACAACGTCCCGTGTTGTACATGATAGAGGGAGGAAAAAAGTAAAGTGGCTTACAAACTTCCTCCTCTGAATTACGGATATGATTCCCTTGAACCTTATATAGACAAGGAAACTATGATTATACACCACGACAAGCATCATAAGGCGTATGTTGATAATCTTAACAGGGCATTGGAAGGACACGAGGAGCTTCAAGACAAACCTGTTGAAGATTTATTAAAAAATTTGGACTCAATTTCAGAAAAAGTCAGAACAGCTGTAAGAAATCACGGCGGAGGGCATTTTAATCACAGCTTTTTTTGGACTATTCTTAAAAAAGGCACGAAAGCAGATGGAGAAATATTAAATGCAATAAAAAAAGATTTTGGAAGCTATGAGAATTTTGTCCAGTTGTTAAAGAACTCCGCTGTCACGCAATTTGGCTCGGGCTGGGCTTGGCTGGTTTTAAATCCAAGAGGGAAAAAGCTTGAAATAATGCAGACTCATGACCAGGAATCTCCAATCTCACTTGGAAAAATCCCCCTTCTTGTTATTGATGTGTGGGAGCACGCATATTACATAAAATACCAAAACAGGCGCCTGGAGTATGTTGACGCCTTCATGAACGTGATAAACTGGAACAAGGTTAATGAGAATTATATGAAAGCCCTGGAAAAATAGTTATTCAGTAACCTATAAATTTCTTCTTTTCAATCTCGCTTCTTCAACAGGCTCAAGCACTTCCGGAGGGATGTCTAAAAAAAGATTTCTTACGGAGAAATCAATCGCTTTCGGCACTTCATCCGATATATAATCAATTCCTCTATTATAATTTCCTTCAAGTGATTTCAAAATTTTTAGCGCTAAGCCGTATAAACCCACCATTTCATTTTATCAAATATTTAAATTTATAAATCTTCCTTTATGTTACTATAATAAAATTAATATAAACCTCACAAGGAAGTTTTTTAAAACATTTTGATTAACATTTATTATGAAACTCAAGCAGGGGGACAAGGCACCCGATTTCAGGCTGAAAAATACCACTGGTAAATTCAGAAGCTTGAAGGACTACAAAGGAAAGATTCTTGTGCTTTATTTTTATCCAAAAGATGACACGCCGGGATGCACGAAAGAAGCGTGCAGTTTGAGAGACAGCTACATGAAACTTAAGAAAATGGGAATCGAGGTTGCAGGGGTATCTCCGGATAGCGGGGAAAGCCACAGGAAATTCACGGAAAAATTCAGCCTTCCTTTTGAACTGTTTGTTGACTCAGAAAAAGCGGTTGCAAAAAAATACGGCGTATGGGGAAAAAAGAAATTCATGGGAAGGGAGTACACTGGAGTAATAAGAACAACATTTATAATTGAAAACGGAAAAATAAGAAATATAATTGAGGATGTTGACACGGGAAACCATGCAGAGCAGATTTTGGGTATCTTAGGGTATAAAAATAATGCTTATTGAGACTTTGTTTAGAATAGCCTTATCTTCATTGACTTGTTAAACAAAAGGTTCACTGCGTTCGCTTATTGGTAAAATCTGTTAATGCAAAAAGTTGTTTTCTATTAATTAATTTTTTCATTAATTGCAAAGCCGAACCAATTTTAAACAATGATTACTTGTTAAACAAAAACACTGACTAGAAAACTCTTAGAATGCACGCAACCTCATCAACGTAATACTTAAATATTGTAATTATTTAAATGTTTCGGCAGCCGTTGTCATTGGCAGTATAGCATAATGATAATGCACGCAACCTCATCAACTGCGAGATGGGGGTTTAATTCCATCTGCTGCCACGATGATTAAAAATAACAATAAAACGAAAATGGAAAACAAAACTGAACAAAAAATAACGAAAAAAACGATTCTTAATGGTATGATTGACAAAAATCCGGAGGTTATTCCGATTCTTTTGGGATACGGGCTGCACTGCGTCGGCTGCTCTTTTTCAAGTTTTGACACAATCGAGTCGGGGGCAAAGATTCACGGGATGGACGGCGAGACGTTGAAAATGATGATAAGGGATTTGAACACGATTGTTAGCGAAGGGATTAAGAATTAAGATTTTATAATATAATTTTTGTTTAGAATGTCCTTATTTTTTGTTGGATTATTAAATGAAATGACTCACTCAGCGATTAGCCATACGCTTCGGCAGACACTGAATAACCAGAACTTTACCAATAAGCGATTGCGCAAGAAATCAAGGTAAATCCTTGCGGATTTAGTATCGGCGCTTCGCGAAACACGGAATACACCAGGATTTTACCAATAAGCGAGGCAAAGCCGAGCCAAATCCCTATGCAATAAGATGGTTTTATAACAAAAGTTATAAACAATTTTTTCCTTGAATTTTCAAGCCGATGTGCCGGAGTGGTTAACGGAGCGGTCTCGAACACCGCGCCCTTCGGGGCTCCTAGGTTCGAATCCTAGCGTCGGCGTTTTCAAACCGAAAATCATAAAAACCCTGAAATCCTTGCTATTTTGTCTAACCTCGGTTGGACACTCACCATTGTCATTTTTTCTTTCCAAAGCTTACAATATCAAAAAAAGATTTCTTTTCAAATTCTTTTATTTCCCCTTTTGGGATGGAAATGCTCACCTTCAAAAGCCCGAACATCGAAAGAAAAACCGTCCCCGCAAGAAGAGTCTCCCCGCTGTTCTTCTGGATTGAAAGAATAATTTTTTGAATCTTGCCGTTTACCTTCTGTTTTTCCATCTCGGCGAGAATTAGTTTTTCTATTTCCATAAATTCCACTTCCGTCTCCCTCGATATCTCCTCAAGAACCCTGTTGCCAGAGTTTTCAAGGCTTACAACTTTTATTTCCTCCTCAAGCTGAAAACTGAAAATATTCCCGTTATTCGGGTTGAAAAAGTCCAGATGAGTCTTGTTGTCGTTTTTTTCCTTGTCAATCACAAAAAAACCCGAGCAAAAATAAGCCTTTGGATTTTCCCTGATGAAATCCCCGAATTCATCCGAATCATTTAGCTTCTCAAGGTAAAACTGGAGGTTCATAATCATAAAAATAATGAGGTATTTATAAAAATAATGTTTATTGAATTATTATATTCTGCCTGTAATTTGTGCTTGTTTCACTCGCAATTTTCTTGATTATTAACATAAGACTGGATTTATCTGCGAATAAGGCTGGTTTTTGAATTAAAAACAAATCAATATGCGAACAAAACGAAGTGAAAGGGAATAATCATAACCTTTCCTCAATCTCTTTTTTAAGATGCTTTATGAAATCATCCGTTTTCATTGTTTCTATTTTTTTGTTTCCCTTTTTTCTTACAGCCAAAGTTCCTTCTTTTTCCTCTTTGTCGCCTATGACGATTATGTACGGAATTCTCATAATCTCCGCGTCCTTCACTTTTCCTTGCATTGTGGTATTTTGGAAGTCCGCGTCAATTCTCACATTTGGAATTCCTTCCTCAATTCGCTTTATTATTTTTTCCGAGTGATTCACGTTCCTGTCCGTGAAGGAAAGCACGCGAACCTGAACCGGCGCGAGCCATGCCGGAAGGCGGCCGTTTGTATGCTCAAGAAAAATTCCCATGAACCTTTCCAAACTCCCGTAAATAACCCTGTGAATCATAATCGGCCTTTTTCGCTTGTTGTCCCTGTCGGTGTATTCAAGCTCAAATCTTTCAGGCATTGAAAAGTCAAGCTGAACGGTTGAAAGCTGCCATGTCCTGCCTAAGGAATCCTTGATATGAAAATCTATTTTAGGCCCGTAAAAAGCCCCGTCTCCCTTGTTTATTTTGTACTTCATCTTTAATTCCTTAAGCACATCCTCAAGAATTTTCTCCGCCTGGTCCCACATCTTGTCCGTCCCTATCCTCTTTTCAGGCCTGGTGGACAGCTCGACATGGTCAAAATCGAGGCTGAACTTCCTGTAAAAAAAGTTTATCAGCTCAACGATTTTTTTTATCTCGTCTTTTGTCTGCTTTTCATCCGCGCAGAATAAATGCGCGTCATCCTGCGTGAACTGAATAAGCCTGAACAATCCCGAAAGAACTCCCGACAACTCCACGCGATGCACAAGCCCCATTTCCGCAACCCTCAACGGAAGGTCCTTGTAGCTTTTTGGGTTTGCCCTGTAAACAATCATGCCTCCGGGGCAATTCATCGGCTTAAGAAGGAAAGGCCTTTTCTCGTACTCCGATATGAAATTATTTTCCTTGTACTTGTCCCAGTGTCCGGAGATTTTCCAAAGCTTTGAATCCATCATCTGGGGCGTGAGAATCTCCTGATACCCCTGTTTTTTGTGGACATTTCTCCAAAAATCGGTAAGCTCGTTTTTTATTATCAGCCCGTTGTTGTGCCAGAAAACCATGCCCGGGGCAACCTCGCTGAAGCTGAACAATCCCATCTCTCTTCCAATTATTCTGTGGTCGTTTTTCTTTATCCTGGAAGTGTCCAGCTTTGTCTTTGAAATCTCTCTTAGAAGCTGTTTCGTGTCATAATCCTCCTCTTTTCCTTTTCCCTTGGATTCCTCGACTTTTATTTCCCTGCTTAATTCAGCAAGAGGGTGTCCTTTGACTTTCAGCTCAAATTCCTTGTAATATCCAAACGGCGCCTTTGAGACATTGAACCCCTTTACTTTCCCAAGGGCCTTTTCCGTTTCAACAAGAACTTTTTCCGCAATTTCTGGAAGGGCGAGATTGGACGACAAATGAGCATAAGGATAAACAACAATATTTTTTGCGCTCACCTGCGAAGCCACATCTTTCACATTTTCAACAATCTTCTTTACAACTTCAGGAACATTTGAATCGTTTTTCTCCACCGCCGTGAAAACAGCAAGCGCATCCCTTATTTCGGAAGGTTTTTTTTCCGCGTCTGAAAGCTCCCTTATGCTTTTAAGCGCCTTCTTCAAAGGCTTGAACTTAATATAATCAACATGCAAAAACAAAAGCTTCATGCCTATAAAAGAAAAAAGGGATTTATAAAATTAATCAAAAATCCTGTAAAAATTTATAAACCCTGAATTTTAGTGCAAATTTAATGGAAGAAATATCAAGAAGAAAATTCATAAGGGGATTGGGCATCTTTGCAGCGGCGCCTTCATTGGCAATTCCAAGAAGAGGTTATTCACAGGAGAGGAGATACGATTTGTATTCAAAATTTCCGGATGATTTCTTTCAAGAGTATGGGACAACAAGAGAAGACATGCTTGGCATAGTGAAAATGTCCACAAGAACAAGAATTCCAAAAGGCTCATTAAAAAATTTCAGCAGAAAAGTTGTTTCAGTAAAACCAAGCAGAATGCCTTATATCTTTGAAGGGCCTGTAAGTTTTTACACAACTGATGAATCCAACAAGCTGACTGCAACGGGCGCGCCATTTTCTGACGATTTGCCGACGATTGCGCTGAATCCAAGAACAAAAGCGGCAATTCCCGCGCTTGTGAGGATTATAAGCCTGGAAGAAAAAATGAACTACGGAAATTCCGCCATTGCGATTGCCAATGACAGGGGGCCTTACATGGAAACAGAAAGATGGGGTATGATTCCCCATAATGAAAGAATTGCGGATTTGTCAACTGAAACATTAAACCGCCTCGGGTTTTACAAGGAAAAAGGATTGTTCAGGGCAAGAGTGGAGATACTTGAAACATACGACATTGGTTAAAAATTCATAAACTTCACGATTTCTTTTTTTGCATATTCCCTTTTCTTGCGATGTTCTTTCAAAAATGCGTTTATCTTTTCAATCAGAATTTCCTTGAGTTCGGAGGTTAGCATTTTCCCCGAAGAGTAATTCTCGCGGATTTTTTTCAGTTTTTTATCGTCGGGCTCGAAGAAAAATCTAAGATACTGGAAGGAAACGTCCTTCTCCGGATTGCCTCCGCGCTTTCTGTGCTCCTCCACGGTGTTCTGCCCTCCCGAAAACGCGTATTTTTTTATCTTGTTCTCGACTTCCTTCGGGGAGTCCGTAAGAGTGATAAATGAGCTCTCATCGCTGGAAGACATTTTTCCCTCCCCCTTCAAGCTTGGAAGAAACAAATGGTAAGTTGAAGCTATGGGGGAAAAATTATAGTCCTTGTCCCGCCTTGCAATGCCTCTTGCAATTCTTATATGGGGGTCCTGGTCTATGCCAACGGGAATAAAAGTGGAAATTGATTTTCCCTCAAACTCGGGCAGTTGAGGATGATACATGTCCGCCGCCTGAAGCAATGAGGCATTCATCTTTCCCGGGGAAATCTCGCCGTAAACACCCTTGAATTCATTAAATGTGGCGTAACGGGAAAAGTTCGAGGCAAGTCTGTAATAGGCGCTTGATTTTTTTCTTTCCTTAGCCCTGTCCGACTGAAAATAAACGTCGCATTTTTTAATGTCCAGTCCCATCGCAACATAATTGGTTAAATATTCCTCAATCGCAATTTCTCTTAATTCCGCAAGACTTTTCTTTCTGGTATTATAAGCCTCCAAATCCGCGATGGCAATATACATCTTTGCCCCGAGTTTCTGGTAAAAAATCATCTGCTGAACCAAAAGGGCGTGCCCAAGATGGAACTTTCCCGAAGGCATGAGTCCAGTCATCATGACAAACTCTTTCCCGTTTTTTATTGCTTCAATTATCCTTGAAAAATCCCTCTGGGCAAAAATTATTTTTCTTCTGAAAAGAACGTTGTCATTGAAAACCTTTGGCAAAGAAGGCATGGGACTTATTCCAAATTCCTTAATCAGCTTTTCATAATCAATGTTTCCCGAAACTTCCCACGGATTGACAACAAAATCTTCCTTTTTCCCCGCTCCTCTTTTCATACCTAACACAATCCAAAGACATTTTTAAATTTTGACAATTACCAGAAATTGCAAGAAAATTTATAAATAAGACTTGCGGGTAATAAATATGAAAAAAGAGTTATATTTTCTGATTTTTGCGGTGTTTTTTTTCTCATTGGTTAATACGGCTTCCGCGGAGATTATAATAAGCCAGCAGCCAAACGGGCTCTACAATCTTGGCGACAAGCTGACAATTCCCGTGACAGTGACTTCTTCCGAAGGCATATATGATTTTCTTCAGGTTTCTCTCATCTGCAACGGAAAAGAGCAAAAACTTCCAAAGGAGGAAATCAGCCTCGGCGCGGGAGAGGCTGCAAAAATTGAAAAATCCGTTTTGCTGATACAAAAGTTCACAGGAAACCTGACAGGAACATGCAAGGCAAAGGCATACCTTGAAGACAAGCCGGAATCCTATGCCCTCAGCAATGAATTCAAAATATCAAGCTCAATAAAAATAAATTTGGAAACGGCGCAAAAGGAATTCAACCCCGGAGAAAACACCATCATACAAGGAACTTCCGTCAAGGAAAACGGGGAGGACGTAAACGGATTTATTGAGGTGGGAATAGTGATTGAAAACGAATCAGACACAAAAATGTATTACGAAACAATCAACAACGGATTTTTCTCCCTGAATATTTCAATGCCCAAGGATTCAAGGGCAGGGCAGTATCTTGTGAAGTTAAACGTGTATGAAAAAGATCCGCTGAATCAAATTACAAACAGGGGCTTTGCAGATTATAACATACTGATAAACCAGATTCCAACAAGCCTTGAGATTGTCTTTGAAAGCCAGGAAGTCAATCCCGGAGAACCTGTCAAGGCAAAGGCAATTCTTCACGACCAGACAGGGGAAAAAATAGTTTCAACAGCAATACTTACAATAAAAAATTCAAAGGATAAAATTTTCGAGCAAAAGGAAATTGCAACAGATGAATTTCTTGAATTTCCGATAGCGCAAAGCGAGCCCCCTTCCCAATGGACGGTTGTGGTCGTGTCAAACAAAATAACGACAAAATCCGATTTTAGGATAGCGGAAAAAGAGGACGCGGATGTGGAGATAATAAACAAGACGGTTGTTGTTACAAACACCGGAAATGTGCCTTACAATGAAACTCTTCTTGTCAAAATAGGAAATTCAACTGTGAACATTGATGTTTATCTTGAAATGGGTGAAATAAAAAAGTACGCCTTAAGCGCGGTTGACGGGGAATACCAGATTGATGTTGTATCAAACGGGGAAAGCATAGCTTCAAAAAGAGTTCTTCTCACGGGAAACTCAATAGATGTCAAGGAGGACTCGGGCGCTTTCAAAGGATATTCTCTGGTATGGATATTCGTAATCCTTATACTTGGATTTATGGGCTTCTTAATATACAAAAACGGCGTCAAGAAAAGCTTTTTCGGATATGTCAGCTCGCTTGGAAAAAGCAAACCAAAAAAAATAGTCCCTTTTGAAATAAAAAAGGAAGAAGTTTATTTTGAAAAAAGAGGAAGTTCCAAAACTTTGAGGAACAGGGCGGAACTGTCGCTGTCCATTCAGGGAGAGAAGCAGAATTCATGCGTAATATGCCTGAGAATAAAAAATGCCGATGTCCTGTCAAGAAAAGACGACAGCACAAAAAACACACTCAAGGAAATAAACAGGATAGTGGAAGAGAACAGGGGATTCATTTATGAAAATCAGAGCGTCTTTTTCTTCCTTTTCGTGCCTGCCGTGACAAAAACATTCAAGAATGAAAAAAAAGCTGCGGAGATTGCAGAAAAGATAAGCAACATACTGCTGGAGCATAACAAGATGTTCAGGCAAAAACTTGAATTCGGAATCTCCGTTGATTATGGGGAAATTGTCTCAAAGAGGGACAATAACGTGATGCAATTCGCAAGCTTCGGGAACCTTATGAACATTTCAAAAAAAATAGCCACCCTTGCGCAGAATGAAGTTTACCTCTCCGATAAAATAGGAAAAAGGCTTCTTTCAGAAATGAAGGCGGAAAAAAGAAACATACAGGGAACGGAAGTTTACAAGGTCAAGGAGATGCGGGAAAGAAAAGATGAGAACAAAAAGTTCCTTAGCTCATTTGTCAAAAGGATGGAAACGGAGAATAAGAAATAGGAATTTGTTTTTGACAAATAGTATTCTTTTAAAGTGTATAATAAATTAAAAATTTTACTAAAAAACAACTTTTTGTATTAACAAATTGCATCAATAAGCGAACGAATGAAAAGTTATTCAGTGTTTCGCGAAGCGCCGATACTAAATCCGCAAGGATTTACCTTGATTTCTTGCGTAATCGCTTATTGGTAAAATCTTGGTTATTCAATGTCTGCCGAAGCGTATGCGTAATCGCTGAGTGAGTTGTTTTTTTAACAAGTCAATGAAAATAAGAGTGTTCTATCGCTCACAACTGATATAATCACCATCAAATTCTAAAAGATTATTAACAACAAAAAAATCATTTTAACTGGCTTTCTTCCTTTTCTTCGGGATTTTTTTGTCAATCTTCCCAAGGACAAAACTCCCGAAATTGAAGAACTTCAGAGCGATTCCAAAAACCGCAATGACAACTCCCAATGAAAACATTATCAGAAAAACAGTGTATGATTTTGAAAGAATTATCGGCACTGCCTGAAAGAATGAAAAATCAAAAAAGGAAAACAGCTTTTCAATTTTCATGAATGGCAACGAGGAAACAATTACTATCAATCCCGCAACAATCGGGAAATTCTCCTTTTTCTCCACCAAAAAGAACATTCCCAATGCCAAAAGAAGAGAAATGAAAACAAAATAGTAAAACTTGCTTTTCAAATAATCATTTGCCTGCTTTGAAAAAAGGAAAAAAGGCTCCTTTCCGTCAGAAACGCACTTTATAACCGAATCGCAGGAGTATTCCTTGTAATAAATTCCGTCAATTATGTCGCCTATCCCCTCATTTATTATTGCGTCCTCGCCCTTAAATGCAGTTTCGCATGGAATATCAACAGTATAGCCAGACTGGGAAAAAATAAAATCCGTGTTGTTCTCGCAGTAAAGGCTTATTCCCTCAGTGGCTTTTTTTATTTCATCCCTAGGAGTTTCCCCTCCAAAAGACTGGAGAATGCTTTCAAAATTTGATGAAACACTTTCCTTTAAAACATCATGAGACAGCGAGAGATTCAATGTAAGAAAAACATTTCCCGCCAAAAGGGAAAAGAACAGCAATGTTGATACAATCACCAGAAATCCTCCTCTTATAAAACCCATCAATGAAAAAATGAAACGGTGTTTATAAAACTAATTGACGATATCTTTTTCCTTTTTCTCCTTCCTGAGTTTTTACATATACCTCTTCAGGAAGTATTGCTTTTGCTCTTCCAGGAACTATGGAAATATTTTCTTCACTTCTCAAGCCACCTATTAAAACTTCATTGAATTCCATCAAAAAACCATAATAATCTCTTTTTTAATTGTTTATGAAACAGGAAAAATATATCTTGCAAAGTATATATTAGCGCATATAATAAAATTACATCCTCATCAGAACTTCAATTCTCTTTTCGATAGGCGGATGCGTGCTCGCAAGATTCCTGAATGGATTTGAAAAAAACAATGGAGCGACAGCCTTCGGAACTCTTTTTTCCGGCTGGTTTTCCTTTTGAATTTTCTTTAACGCACCGATTAACCCGTTTGGATATCTTGTAAACTTCACGGCAGAGGCGTCCGCATTATACTCTCTTTTTCTTGAAATCGCGAGCTGAACCAGTTGCACAGCAATCGGCGCAAGAATAGCCAATGCGATTCCCATCAGAATAAACACCATGTTCTTGCTATCGTTTCCCCCTTTGAACCACAGACTTCTCAGGAATATTTCCGAGATAATCGCAATCATTCCAACCATAACCGTTGCGAGAGTCATGTACCTTATGTCAAAATTCGCGACATGTCCGAGCTCATGGGCAAGAACACCCTCCAGCTCTTTTTTTTCAAGCTTTTCAAGCGCTCCCGTCGTGACGCAAATCACCGCATTCTTGGGATTTCTTCCGGAGGCAAAAGCGTTTATTTGCTTGGATTCCATAACATATAACTTCGGCATAGGTATTCCCGAGGCAATTGTCAGCCCTTCAACAATGTCATAAAACATCTTGTGCTCGGTTCTTGAAGCCTTTTTTGCATTTACGCTTGCAATTGCAATCTTGTCAGAGTTGTAATAGCTGATAAGAATATAGCTTAATGAAAAAACTATTGAAACAGCCATTACAATGAAAAAATATCCGGGATTAAATGCGAATGAAATCACATAACCGAAAAGAACGAACACAAAAAATATCGCCGCCAGCAAAAAGAAAGACTTCCATTTGTTTCTTGAAATCTGGTCTTCAAAAGAAATTCGTTCCATTAAAAAAAGAAAACAGGATGGTTTTTAAGATTTGGGATTTAATTGCTTAATCAATAAAATTTCCAAACAAATGGGAATCTAACCAAGTTAGCTCATTTTCTTTATAAGATTGATATTCCACAGAAATAACTATTAATATAAAACAGAATAATCCATAATATGCTCAAATCCCTATTTCTGTTTTTGCTAAATCAAAGAATGCGGGGATAAAAACTTGCAAAACTAAAATTCCAGCTAGAATTCCTTCAGTTGTTGATAAGATAAGTTTCATTCTACAAAATAATCACATCGTGCCATTAAAATCTTTTCTTATTATGTTTTACTATTTCCAAAAATCAATTCGCCCTTGAACTCGCTATTAACTTAATCATTTTGTCTTCGTTCAGAAGCTCACCTTTACAACTTTTCTTTCCGACTCTGCTATCTTCAGGTACTCCTTTTCCTTTCTGCCGTAAAGCCCCGCAAAGAAATTTCCGGGGAATTTCTGAACCGTGTTGTTATAGCTTAAAATGCTGTCGTTGTAGTATTGCCTTGAATACGCAACCCTGTCTTCCGTCGTGCTTAACTCTCTCTGCAATTCAAGAAAGTTCGTGTTTGCCTTCAAATCGGGATAATTCTCTGCTATTGCAAACAATCTCCCAAGCGCATTTTCAAGGATTCCGTTTGCTTTAACCTTGCTTACGACATCCTTTGCTCCAACCAAAGCCTTGCGGGCGTCGTTAACGGAGTTAATCGCAGTCTTTTCGTGCTTCGCATATCCTTTAACCGTTTCAATGAGGTTGGGAATCAAATCAGCCCTTCGCTTAAGTTGAACGTCAATCTGGCTCAGTGAATTATCAATCCTGTTGCCCAGTGTTATGAACCTGTTGAAGTAATAAAGAAACACAATTGCAACCAGCGCGATTATTCCTGATGAAATCCAAATCCATAACGACATCCAAGAAAAAGAAAAAAGGCGTTTATAAAATATTTGGTATGGTTCCAAGCGCCAAATAAAATCCCCATCGAACGCAGATGGTACGCATTCGTTCGTTTATTGGTAAAATCCTGGTATATTCTGTGTTTCGCGAAGCGTATGGCTAATCGCTTATTGGTATAGGTTATCAGTGCAAGAGCTGCAGGTGTTAATACTTAAAAATTTGTTCCCTGATTAACTGATGGATTTCCGTATAGAAACTGATTGTTAAACAAAATCTATAACTGCAAAACCTTTATTAAGTTTCTTGAATTTTATATTTTATGGCTGAAGAAGAGGCGATGATAAAATGGTTTCCTGAAATTGACAAGAATTCCGTAAGTGTCGTTGGAGGAAAGGGAGCAAACCTCGGGGAAATTTATAATCTTGGAATTCCTGTGCCTCCTGGATTTGTCATAACGGCGCGGGCTTATTCACACTTCATAAAGGAAAACAATCTCGACGAAAAAATTTCTAATCTTTTAAAAGAAATAAAATATGAGGACACCGCACAGCTTGATAAAATTGCGGAAGAGATAAGGAACCTTATTACAAACGGAAAAATTCCAAAAGATTTAACGGAAGAAATACTGGAGTCCTATGAAAACCTCGGGGCGAAGCCCAGCAGGGAGGGCGGTTCCGTGGAGGATATTCTTGGGGAAAATGAGGAAATTCCCGTTGCCGTAAGATCATCCTCGACTGCGGAGGATTTGGCAGAAGCAAGCTTTGCAGGACAGCAGGATAGCTTTGTGGATGTAAAAGGAAAGGAAAATCTGCTCAATGCCGTGAGGAAATGCTTCGCATCGCTTTTCACCTCAAGGGCGATTTATTACAGGAACAAAAAGGGATTCTCAAACAAAAAGACAAGGCTTGCGGTAATTATCCAAAAAATGATTAACTCTGAGAAGTCGGGGGTTGTTTTCTCAAAAGACCCCACATACCAAAATGAAAATGTAATCATAGAGGCGGTGTTCGGGCTTGGGGAAGGAATTGTCTCGGGGCAGATAACTCCCGACAAGTATATCATCTCAAGGGATATGGAAATTCTAAGCAAAAAAATAAACAAGAAAAAAATTGCAATCGGCTCGAGAAACGGGGAGAAAATAAAGGTAAACCTGAAGGAAGAAGTTTCAAATTCAAGCGTTTTGAAGGATTATGAGATAAAAAATCTTGCCGAAATTGCATTGAATCTTGAAAAACACTATAAAATGCCGCAGGATATCGAATTCGCAATTGCCTCGGGAGAAATTTCAATAGTGCAGACAAGGGCAATAACCACCGTCAAAAAGGCAATCAGCGAATCTGAAAAAAAGGAGCTCAAGGGAGAAATCATCCTGAATGGAATTGCGGCTTCTCCGGGAATCGCATCCGGAAAAATAAGAATAGTAAAAAAGTCCGAGGATTTGGAAAAGGTAAAGCAGGGAGATGTTCTTGTCACAAAAATGACAAATCCGGACATGGTTGTGACAATGCAAAGAGCCTCGGCAATAGTCACCGACGAGGGTGGGATGACAAGCCACGCCGCGATAGTGTCAAGGGAGATGGGCATACCCAGCGTCGTGGGAACGGAGGAAGCAACAACAAAATTAAAGGAAAACGAGATTATAACAGTTGATGGCTATACTGGAAAAGTTTACAAGGGAAAAATTTCGGGTGAGGTAAAGGAAAAAATTCAGCCAGTAACCGCGAAAACCAGAACCATAATAAAAGTTATAATAGACCTTCCCAGCTTTGCCGACAGGGCATCCAAAACGGGACTGAAAGAAGTCGGCCTTCTCAGGCTCGAAGGAATAATCGCGGAATCTGGAAAGCACCCGAATTATTTTTTGAAGCAGAAAAAAATAAAGGATTATGAGGAGCTGATTTTCAGGGGTGTTGAAAAAATCGCAGGGTATTTTGACAGCCTTTGGGTAAGATCATCCGACATAAGAAGCGACGAGTTCAGGGAGTTGGAAAGCTCTCCCGAAAACAAGGAAGCAAACCCTATGCTGGGCATGCATGGAATAAGGTACAGCCTCAAACATCCTGAAATTTTCAAGGCGGAGCTTAATGCGCTGAAAAGAGTCTCTGAAAAAGGAAAGAAAATAGGGCTTCTTTTCCCCCAGGTAATTTCTGTTGAGGATGTAAAATCCGTCAAAAAGATACTAAGCGAAATAAAATTCCCGGAAGGAAAAATTGGAGTAATGGTAGAAACTCCCGCATCAGTTCAAATAATCAGAAATTTGTGCGAAGAAGGAATTGACTTTATTTCTTTCGGAACAAACGACCTTACGCAATACACGCTTGCAATTGACCGCGGAAATGAGCAAGTCCAGGAGATTTACAATGAAATGAATCCCGCCGTGCTTAACCAATTGGAATACGTGATAAGAACATGCAAAAAATACAATGTCAAAACAAGCATCTGCGGGCAGGCGGGAAGCAAGAAACCGATGGTTAAGTTTCTTGTCGAAAAAGGAATAGACAGCATATCCGTCAACCCTGACGCGGCGAAGGAAATTTCCGACTATGTCCAAAGCATTGAAAGAAGCGTTTCCGGACATTCTTCAAATTCAAATAATCAGAAAAGAAAATTTAATAAATGAAAAAAACATCCACATATATGCCCAAAAAAGAGACGACTAAAAATCCCTCAGATAAATCACCATCACCAAAAAAAATTCCCTCTTACAAAAAGGCTTCTTCAAGAGATTCAGACTCCACCGAAAAAATTCTCGTGGACAATTTTGTTGCGTTGCAGAGAGTTCTGACAAACCTTTCCATAAAGTTTGACAACCTCTCCACTCAGATTTCAAAGCTTCTTGAGATTTTTGAGATTTCTGCAAAAACCCTTGCTGAAAGAGCTCCGACAATGAAGGAAGGCGGGAACAGCAGGGAAATTTCAGAGAAAATTGACAACCTTCTGGAACAGAATAAGGTAATCGCCCGCGGCCTGACTCTTTTGCATGAGACAAATCCCATTCCCCAGAGAATGGCGCCCCAGCAGCAAGGGAGAAACCCCAGCTCTCAAATGCCCATGGGCAAAAATTCACAGGCAGGGAGAATTGACGAGTACCAAAAATCAACGCCCCCAAGACAGGAAAATGAGGCAGGATAATCTAAGCATTTCTCAAAAAAGATTTATACTTCTTGAATTTGCAAGGGAACTTATAAAACATTCCGTGCAGGGAGAAATCTCCGAGCTGAGAAATATTCTGGATGAAAGGCATAAAATAGAGAGATTAAAGCCCGAAAAAATAAAAAAAGCAACGCAGGACCTTGAAAAAAGCATTATGTCATTAAGAGGAATCCCTTCGGGAAACTTAACGGAAGGAATCGGGGGTTCAATAAAAATGAGAATTGAAAAACATCCTAGAAAAATTCAGGCAGGGAAAAGTTTTCAGCCGATGATAATTCCAAAGGAGATGCTCCCCCCGAGATTTCAGTACCTCAAGCCGACGCCCACAAAAATCGAGATAGATTTGGGAAAGCTTAATCCCCTGATAAACGACCCTCTTGTGAGGGATATTGAATGCCCTGGAGCAAACCAAAAGATAATTGTTGACGGCATGATGGGAAGAAAAAAAACCGGCATCGCTTTGACAAGGGACGAAATAGAGGAAATAATAGAAAAATTCTCCGAAAACGCGAAGATTCCCGTCCAGGAAGGCTTTTTCAAGGTTGTTGTCGGAAAGCTGATTCTCTCTGCAATAGTCTCTTACCTTATCACCTCAAAATTCACGATAAGAAAAATGGTTTACAACCCCGGATTCAAGTGACTACCTGCTTCTTCCGTTAATCCTGACATGGGCTCTTTCTCCGGTTTCTTTTCTAAATAATCTTGCATATCTTCTCGCATTAATATAACTTCCAAATATACCGGGGCCAAAATAAAGAGTGAGGCGGGAGCCGTCGGAAGGAGCTTTAAAGTATCCTATTTCTCTTCCGTTGTTAACAATCAATCTGAGACTTTCATGTGGCGCATACACTCTCTTGCCGAGAGTTCTGCCCCGGACATAATTTCCACAGGTTTCTTCCCCAAAAGCTCTTGAGAGCAGAGCGTTTACCTCGTCCACACTAAGAGGCTTTTTTAATTTAGAAGTAAGATTTTTCACCATAAAAATTTTATAATTGCAGTATTTATAAATTTTTAGAAACAAAACTCTATAAATTAATTCAGAAGATTATGGTTAGAAAGTAATACAATTATGTATATATGAATATCAAATCATACGCTGTGGCTTCCAATTAAATCCTGAATTTCCTCGCCCTGCGGGGTTTCTGCCGAGAGTTTTCTTGCCAAATCCTTGAGGAACCTTATCATGTCGTCTCCAACCTGCTTTGAAAGCTCTTCGCTTGACAAGTCAATAGGATATGAGTGCTCTGTCCAGAATTCCCCAATTCCGAACCTAACCAGATAGTTCTCATTTGTTTTCTCCGCTTTCGTAACCTCGACGGAGAAATTTCCAAAATTATCCGTCAAAACCTTTTTTTCCTCGTCACTCAGCTCGAGAGAAAACTCGCTTAAAACAATTGTTCCATTTGTTTCATTAACCGCAGTTTCATTAGAAATAGTTTCGTTCCCCTCTTTAATAATAATTTCAGAAGTCTCGTTTGATGCAGTCACGCTTCCTTCAGAAAGCGCCGCCGAAATAGAAACAATCTCGCTGTCTCCATGAACAAGGCTGATTTTTAAATTTCCTTCTTTTGGAATAAAGTCGAGCTTGGACAAATCAATTGACAATTCCTTTGAACCATCCCCGTTTGTGTAATCCTCTCCGAAACCTTTCTCCATCTCAGAATAGTCAGTTGTTACAACAACTCTTCCGTCATTAACATTCAAACTGACTTCATTGTTTGGAATCTTTTTTCCCGATTCTGTTTCAACGCTTCCCGGGGAAACCCTTGCTGTCTGCCCTTTGTTCAGGACATAAACAAATTCATTCCCTTTTGAAACCTTTCCTTCCACGCTTGTGTCAACATTAAGGGAAACAAAGCCCACAATTCTCCAGAAAGAATTAAGCGATCCTTTTGAAAAGTCTGAAATTACATTTCCTGTTGTTGTGAATCCTTGCGAAGAAGCTTCCGCGCTTTCGGCGCCTGTTGAACCAGAAGTTTCTTTTTCGCCCGAATTGGAATTTTCATTGCTTTTTTCCTCCGAATCTGATTTTTGCTCAGAAGTTTCTTTGTCGCTCTTTTTTTCAGAATCTTCTTTTTCTGATTTTTTGCCTGTTTCACCTGAGATTGAAGATTCTGCTGTTTGAGAAGTCTGGGAGTTTTCAGTGATAGGCTGCTCTTCTGTTGTTGAACTTGTCTCGGCAGGAGTTGTTTCTTGTGTTATCCCGCTTTCCTGGGAAGGAGTTTCTTCTGTTTGCGCGGGTTCAGTTCCAGAAGAAGATAAACCTGAATCCACGCCGGAATCCGAAGGCTCCTCCGAAGAAGCTTCCGTTGAAATATCAAGATTAAAATAAACATAGGGATAAATTATTTTTTCGCCTTCAACGCCATAACCCTCGCCGCTTCCCGAAATGGACTGCCCCGCAACATAAAAATCACCAGAGGATGTTTTCTCATTGGAAATCTCGCTCAAGGCGTACTCATGAATCTCCCCGTTGTTGTTAAAAACAATCTTTGAATCCGCAGGAAGAAGCTCTCCCGCCTGAAGCGACAGCCCGAGAGTTCCTTTCAGCGACTCGCCTTCCTTGTATGAAGAATCAAGATTTAATGCAACATATCCCAATAGTGGATTGTTCAAAAAAAATAATCCATATGCAGCCAGTCCCACCAATGCAACCCCAAGAAACACAAGTAAAAGTATTTTGAATTTCATTTCATCCCTCTATGATTTCAGTAATGAAAAAAGATATTTAAATCTTGCGAGAGATTTGGGTTTGTTCGAAAAATAGTGCTAGTACAAAACCATTTAGTTTTTAACTAATTGTGAATTAAATCTTACAGAATTTTACTTAACTTAAGGATTAATCTGCGAGCAAAGCGAGCGGCATTTTAATTACAAAAAACAATTTTAAACAAGAATTATTTGTCGAATAAAAACCCCTTAAATTAAGAGCTGTTTTCAGAAGATGCGGGGGTTGACTGCTGAGGCTGGGCAGGCACCAAAAATAGGGATTTCCCATTCCCAAGGGGGATTTCAACATAACCCTGTTGCTGAACCTGTCCTAAGATTATGCTAAGAGCGTCCGCTGCCCCCTGATTATACGTTTTAGTCACATATCCCGAAATAAACGGCTTCACGGCAAAAGTATAAGCTACGACAGAGCCCAAAACCAGCACAAGAAGGACAAGAATGGCTATGACGATATTAGCATTATTTTTCATCCTAACAACTGTTTTCCGTTGTTTAAAAACTTTTTTAGTTTTTAGGCTTTGTTAAATAAGCAGTCGCTGTTTAAAATGGTTCGCTGACACTCACAATTGATAAAAGAATTAAATAAAAACAACGGGTTTTGTACTAGCATTTAAAGGAAGGTTAAGCGAAGGAAACCTTGGTGTCCTCGCTAAGCGAACGAAGTGAGTCGTTCTGTTTAATAAGTAAAGGCAAATTAGAACTTTTTAAACAAATTTCAGTTTTTGATTGCTTAAAAAACTAGCCGGCAATTTCCTTATTTAAGAAAACCAAATTTTTTAACAGCCTTGGATTTTGCCCATTTCCCTCCAAAACCTAACTTTTCGCCTGATTCAAGATAATAAAAGCACAGGAACAAAACCGCATATACCAAATGCTCGTCAACAAAGGGATTGTGCAAAGGAGGGAAAGCCGAGAGCCAGATAAGGATAAATAATGTAAACCCGGAAAAACTGCCCATCTTGTTTGCTATTCCAAAAATCATGCTTATTCCTATTCCAAGCAGTCCTGCCATATAAATCCAATCAATCAAAGAGGAAAAACTCGCAAGCCACACAAAAAAAGACTTTAATATTCCGAAAGTTCCCTGGGTAAGATAACCATAAGTGGGGGAAGCCCCGTTAATCCACGCCTTTCCATATTCCGTCGGAAACCCAAACCCGACAAGCTTGTCCAAAAAAGTCCACAAGATGGAGAATCCCACAAGAATTCTCGCGATTCCAAGAACCATATCTCCCGTTTTTATTTTGCCCATTTTCCTTTAATCAATCTAATTTTTTGAGGATGTTTCAATATTTGTTATTACATTCTCGAAAGAAACATCGCTTCCCGTCCTTGCATAAACGGAAATGACCTCTCCCGGATTAAAATTGACAATGCCGTAAGACTGGGTGTCATAGTCCTTTTTCACGCCTTCAGAACCTGCTGGAATTGAGTTCCTGAACCCTACCTCTTCGCCATTCCTGTAAATCACAATTTCTATGTTTTCTCCTTCAGAGGATTTTAAGACATTCAGACTCGTGGAAATTCCCGTGATGCTTCCTTCCCTAAGCATGACATATCCGTTTTCAAGGCTTGTCTTCACTCCCGAGGATGTTTCAAGAAATTCAGGACCTTTTTCGTGCTTTCCAAGTCCAAAATTAAGAAGTGAAGTGACATAATCCGTCTTGGTTAAAGTTTTCTGGAAACCCGATTCTGAAAAAGTTATGACAAAAGAAGGATTGCTGAATTTTGATTCAATCTTGTAAAGCGCCACATTTGAATCCGCAATTTCCTTAAGGCTAATTTCCTTGGGCAAGTCATTAAAATCCAATTTGGAAATATTGGTTATGTCTTCCTGGAGGATTCCTTTTTTCTCCGCAACCTTTTTCACGAAATTCTGCAAGTCCTCGCTTGAGCTATCAGCAATGACAAATGACAGCATCATCACTGCTATTGCAGCAACCAAAAAAACATTTAGCTTTCTCATCTTCTTTTTATGTTCAAGGAAAGACTTTTATTTAAAGGTTTCTGGCATAATTACTACCCCATTCGTTCGCTTATTGGTAAAGTACTGGTGTATTAGGTGTTTCGCGAAGCGTATGCGTAATCACTTATTGGTAAAAGTTGTTAAATAAAAACATCTTTGGGATTATACTGGTTTTTGCAATAAAAATTCAGATATAACGAGCACAAAAGTACGAGGCATTTTGACAGAATAAATTAAAAACTCTTTTTCTTTGTCTCAATTATGCAGGATAAAATCACGAAGGAAAAACTCGGGAAATATTTTTCACTTACAGAAAAAGCCCTTAAAGAGGTCGGGGAAAAAATAGTCAAATCAAAAAGCAGAGAAGCAAAGGAAATAATCTCAATGGTGGAGAATTACTTAAGCGACGCGAAATATTTTCGGAAAAAAGGCGATTTTGTAAACGCTTTCGCGGCAATAAATTATGCGCATGGGTGGATTGACTCGGGAGTGAGGCTAGGGGTATTTGATGTGAAAAATGACAAGTTGTTTACGATAAAATAGTTCGCTCACTTCGTTCGCTTAATTAGTTGTTCGTAAACCTCCTAATTTTAATGCAATAACCGAATGAGATTAAGCAAATTTTATAAACAATTTTACCTTGATTACTTCATGAAAAAGGTGATTGTTCTCAGTCTCGGTGGAAGCCTGATAATCCCCGACGGCATTGATGTTATGTTTCTGAGGAAATTCAAAAAAATAATTTCAAAAAACAGGAACAAATACAGGTTTGTGATTGTCTGCGGCGGAGGAAGCATTGCGAGAAAGTATATTTCCGCTCTGAAAAAAGAGGGCATAAATGAAAAACTTCAGAGCTATTCCGGAATCTCTGCCACAAGGACAAATGCAAGATTCATGAGCTATTTCTTCAATCAGGACCCTGAAACAGGAATTCCCACAACAATAAGCGAGGTAAAAAGACTGCTCCTAAAAACGGAAGTTCTTTTTTGCGGGGCATTGGAATACAAACCAAACCAGACAAGTGATTCAACCTCTGCCGAAATTGCCAAAGAATTAAGAACAATTTTCATAAACCTCACAGATGTTTCGGGATTGTATGATAAAAATCCAAAAAAATTCAAAAATGCAAAATTCATCCCTAAAATAGGATGGAAAGATTTTCAAAAAATGGCCGGCAAAATGAAATACAAGCCGGGGCAGCATTTTGTCCTTGACCAGACTGCGGCAAATATGATTATGAAAAATAAAATCACAACGTATATTCTTGGAAAAGATATGGGAAATCTTGATAATTTCCTAAAGAGGAAAAAATTCAGGGGAACAATGATTGGGGGGTAATCTATTAAACAAAGTTAACATTAACAAAAATATGAGTCTGTATAGTTTTTGTGTAAGGCATGAGAAAAAAATAGGGAGTATTGCTTCCTTTATGGCGATAGTGATGTTCATTGCGTTAATAGAAATATTTATCTCAAATTTAAAAGGAGAAAGCCACATCTTTATCCAACCACTTGCCACTTCTGTTAACGGATTTTTCTGGCTGGGATATGCCTACGCAAGAAAAGACATTTTTATAGCAATTCCAAATTTTTTGGCGCCCGTTCTTAGAATAGCAACAGCCATTGCGGTTTTTGTTTAACCGCCAAAAATAAAAACCTGCTTTTCCTGTTTTATCCTATGAACCATACTATCATCTCGGAAAACTCTTTTGAAAAAGCGCGTAATGAAATAAGAAAAAACAAGAGCAAAGCAATAATCTTCTCCTCAGATGACGATGAATTAAACAGAAAAATTCTTGAAAAGGAAAAAATTGACGTCCTCCTCCTGAACTTAAAGGGAAGAAAAGACTTTCAAAAGCAAAGAAATTCAGGATTCAACCAGGTTCTTGCAAAACTCGCAAAAAAGGGCGATGTCATAATGGGTATAAATCTTGATGAAATTATTGAATCAAATGAAAAAACAAAGGCCGAAATTCTCGCAAGAGCAAGGCAAAACATAAAACTTTGCAGCAAGAACAAGTTAAGGATGAAGTTTATATCAAATGAGAAAAACAAAAGAAATCTTCACGACTTAAAGGCTCTCGGGCTTGTTCTTGGAATGCCTACTTGGATGACAAAAGAGTTATAGAATACATCTTTAGTATAAAACTAACAATCTGCAAGCAACTTTAAAGAAAGCACAATTTTCCAAACATTTTTTAATACAAATTTCTTAAGCCTAAAATGGACGAGCAAAAACTGATTGAATCTTTAAGCATCAACGAGTCAAAAATTCTTCCCTATCTTCATGAAAAAAATATCGGGAAAATTTCCAAAGAATCGGGGCTTGACAGGACATCCGTTCTAAGAGCCTTGGAATATCTTGAAAAAAAAGGAGTTGCAAAAATCAGCCGTAAAAAAAACAAGGTGGTTGATTTGGGAATCAATGGGGTGTTATACAGAAAAAAGGGACTTCCAGAAAGAACTCTTTTCGGGATTGTAAAGGAAAAAAAGATATTGCTTCCGCCAGAGGCAAAAAAACTCTCTAACTTAAGCGATGAGGAATTCAAGGCGGCGATAGGCGCTCTGAAAAGAAAAGGGCTTATTGAGATGAAAAACGGAAAGCTGACGCTCGGTGAAAAAATTTCCGAATTCTCAAAAAAAACTGAAGAGGAAATCTTTCTTGAATCTCTTCCTGTGGGGCATAGCTCGCTGTCAAAAAAACAGCTTGAAACCTTTAAGGAACTTGAAAAAAGAAAGGATATTGTAAAAATAAGGGGGGAAAGCATCATAAGCGTTGAGGTTACAGAACTTGGGAAAAAAATCATAGCCTTGAAGCCAAATGACAAAATGATTGAGCAGGTGACTCCGAAGATTCTTGAAAAGGATTCATACTGGAAAGGGAAGAAATTCAGGAGATATGACGTGACTTCGGAACTTCCCGAAATACACGGGGGAAAAAGGCATTTTGTCCACCAGGCATCGGATTATGCAAGGCGTGTTTGGACGGACATGGGATTCAGGGAAATGACTGGAAACACGATTCAAAGCAGTTTTTGGAATTTTGACGCATTGTTTACCGCGCAGGACCACCCAGTAAGGGAAATGCAGGACACTTTTTTTCTCAATGAAAAGGGAAAACTGCCCGAAAGAAAAATTGTAAGAAATGTAAGAGATTCCCACGAGGGCAAAATAAAAGGAAGCAAAGGATGGAATTACTCATGGAACGAGGAAGAGGCAAAAACCATGGTTCTGAGAACCCACACAACCGTCCTTTCAGCGCAAACTCTTGCAAGTCTTGAAGTTAAAAAACTCCCCGCAAAATTCTTCGCTTTGGGCAAATGCTTCAGGAACGAAACAATAGACTGGAAGCACGGCTTTGAATTTAATCAAACGGAGGGAATTGTAGTCGATAAAAACGCGAATTTCAGGCATCTTCTCGGATATTTGAAGCAGTTCTTCAACAAAATGGGTTTTGAAAAAATAAGGTTCCGCCCGGCATATTTTCCATACACGGAGCCAAGCGTTGAAGTTGACGTGTTCCACGAGGGGAAAAAGGAGTGGCTCGAGCTCGGAGGCGCAGGAATGTTCAGGCCTGAAGTGGTGATTCCTTTGCTTGGAGAGAACATCCCCGTTCTTGCATGGGGACCCGGATTCGACAGAATCTTGATGGATCATTACAAAATCACGGACATCCGAGAGCTGTACAAAAACGACATCTCGCAATTGAGAAAAATTAAATTCTGGATGAAAACATGATGAATTTAATTAACGAGGTAACAAAATGAGCAAAGCACAAGAAAGAGTAAAAAAATTCAATGATGAAAGAGAATGGGGAAAATTCTCAGAGATAAAGGACTTGCTCTTGAACATGAACGAGGAGATTGGAGAATTTTGGAATATAATCAAGTGGGTTGATGCAGAAAAGCAAAAGGAATTAATTGAAAAAAACAAGGCGGAAGTGGAAAATTTCATCGGGGATATGGAATACCTTACCATGAAAATTGCATCAATTTGTGATATCGATGCTGAAAAGGAAACAATAAAAGTTGTTGAGGAATATGAAAAAAGGTTTCCCATTGATAAAATAAAAAAAGTGAAGCACACAAATAAACTAGCCGGAGGGGTTGACAAAAAATAAAATGAGCATAAAAGAAATCCTGTTTTGGTTGCTAATCTTAATCTTAATTGGAGTAGGCATATATGCAGTAGCCCGCCCGTTATAAAATGACAAAGATAAAAGTAGAAGATGTAGCATTCTGGATAATTATCCTGTTAATTATAGCAATAGCCTTATGGCTTTTATCAGGTTCTCCTCCAACGGACAGTGCATTAATCTCGGTGGCATTATTTGTTGCAGCATCGGAAATTCTACTTTGGAGAGCCATGTTCTCAAATGATAAAAGAACAGAAATTGGTTTTATAAAATTAAAAAATGATTTAGACAAGAAGCATAATGAATTAAAATCATTAATAACAAAAAAATAAAAAATGGCAGTTGTAACATTTGACAAAAAAACATTTGAGAAGGAAATAGGCAAAATCGACGAGAAAATGCAGCACAGCATCTCCATGTTCGGGACTCCCGTCGAGCATGTTGACGAGGCCGAAATTCAGGTGGAAGTTTTCCCAAATCGCCCTGACATGCTCTCATATCACGGATTCAAAAGAGGGTTTACGGCTTATCTTGGCAAAAACAAGGGGCTAAAGAATTACGTTTCAAACAAGCCCGAAAAGAATTACACGGTCAATGTTGACTCATCAGTTAAAAATATCCGCCCGTACACCGCGTGCGCAATAATCCGCGGGTTAGAGTTTGACGGTGGGAAAATAAAGGAGATTATAGACGTTCAGGAAAAACTCCATGCCACAATGGGAAGAAAGAGGAAAAAAGTTGCAATAGGAATTTACCCTCTAGACAAAATCTCTCTTCCCATAACTTTCAAAGCCATGGCTCCAAAGGAAATAAAATTCAGGCCCCTTGATTCCGAAAAAGAAATGACGGGATTGGAAATTTTGCAAAAGCACCCTGCGGGAAAGGAATATTCCCACCTTCTTAAAGGAAAGGAAAAATTTCCCGTCTTCATGGACTCTGAAAACAACATCCTGAGCATGCCCCCCATAATAAACTCGGAAACTACGGGAAAAATAAATGAAAACACAAAGGATGTTTTTATTGAATGCTCTGGCTTTGAGATGAACATACTGGAAAAATGCCTTAACATCCTCTCCACAACTTTGTCCGACATGGGCGGAAAAATCTGCCAGATGGAGGTGAAATACGGCTCGGCAAAGCGCATTCTGCCGGACTTTAAAACGGAAGAAATGAAAATCTCCATCGAAAATGTTAACAGGTTCCTGGGACTGGAATTAAAAGAGAAAGAAATAAAAAATTTCCTTGAAAGAATGGGATATGAATACAAAGATAAAATTGTGAGCATTCCCTCATGGAGAACGGACATTCTTCACGAAGTTGACCTGATAGAAGACATTGCAATCGCATACGGTTATGACAATTTCATCCCTGAAATTCCCGAGATTTCCACGATTGGAGAGGAGTCTTCAAAGGAAAATCTAAAAAGAAAGTTTTCTGAAATCCTTACAGGCTTGGGAATCTTGGAAGTTTCCAATTATCATCTTACAACAAAGGAAGATCAGTTCAAAAAGATGTCCCTAAAAGAGGAAGGGTTCATAGAGCTCAAGGAATCAAAAACAGAATACGGCATCCTGAGGAAAAATCTCTCCCATTATCTTCTAAAGGTTTTGTCTGAAAACATAGATGTCGAATACCCCCAGAAAATTTTTGAGATAGGAAAGGTTTTCGAAATGGGAGAAAAATCGGAGGCTTTGGAAAGGGAAAACCTCTCGCTGGCGGTTTCTCCTGGAAATTTCACGGAGGCAAGGCAGATTCTTGAATATTTTACAAAATCCCTCGGAAAAGAGGTGAAGTTCAAGGAAGCGGAAAACTTTCCAGAATATTTCATCCAAGGAAGAGCCGTGGAAATAATCTACGGAAGCAAAACCATCGGGTTCCTTGGCGAGGTGCATCCAAGAATTCTGAAAAAGTGGAGAATAAAAATGCCCGTGGCGCTGCTTGAAATTTCGCTTGAAGAAATTTTTGACAGCCTTGAAAAGAAATAAGCGCTGTTTTTTGATTTATTAAGCAGAATAGCTCACTGCGTTCGTATATTGGTAATAATTATAGTATAAAACCGGTTATTTTTTATTAATTGTGAAGCCGAGAGGCGAGCCATATTTTAAGCAGAAATTTCGCGAAGCGTATGGCTAATCGCTGAGTGAGCCATCTTGTTTAACAAGTCAATATAATTCAGTAAAAATTAAATCTTATGACCAAACTCAGATAATTTAAGTTTGACAGCCACTTCTAAATCTTTGAGAACAACCTTGTTTCTTTTTGTTGCAATTTTGGATGCTTGTCTATCATATTCTCTACAATCGCATCCTTCCTCTCCAGGATGAAGCCCAAAAATAACTCCTAAATAAAAATCACTCCTCTTTCTGTTAATTCCCCTGCTTGGCCCCCTGTCCCGTTCCACCAACAATAAGTTTACCTGTCTTCTTTTTCTTAAATCCATGAAGTGCCCGGCATAAACTTCCAGTTTTCTGCCATAAGTGTGTAAAGTTCTGCGCGCAAGCCTGTTGCCATTAAACCCGCATCTAGCCATTAAGTCGGGAGGAATATATCTTGTTATTTCTATCATTTTTATGAAGAGATTTTGGAAAGATTATAAACATTACTGCAATTCAGTTACTAACCAAAATAGCCCTTTCCGACGCTTTCCGACTTATTGTTCCAGTTTTTCTTTATCGTTCTTGCAGTATGAAGGATGTCTTCTTTTATTTCCTGCCAGGTTTTGTAAATTTCCTTCACGAATTCGGCTTCTCTTTTTTCCGAGAAATCAACATCAACTTCAATAAGCTCTATTTCAATGCTGGCTATTTTCTTGTAAATCCTTGAAAGTTTTTCCCTGTCTTCAACACTCAAAGTCTTCGCGGCAGACATAAGAGACATCCTCGTATTTGACGGGTTGAGCAGAGTCTCAATCAAACTGAAATAATTGTAAACCTTCTCTATCATGATTCTCCTGATTTCCCTTATGACAAAATCGCTTTCAGATTCGGATGCCTTTTCAATTCCAAAATCCTCATTAAGCCTGTTAAATTCGGGCAGGCCGTATTTTTTACGGATTTTTGCATAGTCTTTTTTCAATTTCTCGAGCTTATTTTCTTCCTTCGGCATTTCAGAAAAAGATGAAATGGTTTTATAAAGTCTCCGATGAACAATTTTATAAATCGGTTTTTAATAATCCAGATATGCCAACTAAACTTGAATATGTGGGAATTCCTTCTAAAGAATTATTGGTAAAAAGACTTGGTGAAGCTGAGAAGATTTACTCTGAATGGGCATCTAGAGGCAAAAAAGGCAGCAAAAGATTTGATGAAATGGCTCTCACGGCAAGGACTAGCAGGGAGTTTATTATGAGTAACGGAATTAGTATACCCTTTACACTTAATGAATTATATCGTTACTTCAAAAGCAGAGGAATAAAAACAGCCCGTCCTGTGTTAAGAATTCATATAAACGGAATTCAAAAATTAATAAAATCACCCTATATAAGGCAGTTCTAGTCAACAAGCCTCAGCTGAGAGTTGAACTCAGGACCTCGACATCTTTGGAATTGATTGCGCAATCTACCAATGTCGCGCTCTAACCGACTGAGCTACTGAGGCATTTTTGTAATATAGAATATTTGTTTAATAAGTTTATTGAATTACCGTTAGTTCCAAAAACGGAAAATAAATAATCATTTAATAGCATATTGGGTTATTTTAAGATTGCAGCTTTTATGCTTTCTGCACCAATTCTCGCACTTTCGGGCCAAAATTTTTTCCTTATATTTAAGTTTGCACTCTTCACAAACATAATAACCGTTAGTCAAAACCACCATAGATAATCTTAGATTAAGAATTATAAAAAATTATTTCTTAAGCCACTTCATAAACAGCAGGATAAGGTAAACCATCAAAAATGCAATTGCGACAAAACCGGAAACAATTGCCGTTATGTAAAAGAAGTTTGCATAAATTTCCTTTGCAACATATCCGTAAAGGATGTATGAAACAGCGGACAAAACCGCGAATGTGATGAGACTTCTCAGAGAAACATACAATTTTTTCCTGTAATCCATGGATTTACCGGAGACTCTTGAGGCGCTCCTTGAATTTCTTCCAGCCCTTCTTGAACCTCTTTTCACCCTTCTTTTTGCAGCCATTACAAAACAAATTAGCAACCAATCTTTTTAAATCTAACTACGAATCAACTCATTCAATAGGTAGTTTTAGTTTGAAAAGCCGTTGGTTAATCAGAAAACAAAATTTTATTTTATATCAATCAACCATTTCAAGTGATTATATCTTTGGTTTTTATTTAACAGCTTGTGTCAATATGCGAACGCAGTGAGACTTTTGTTTTAATAACTTAATAAAAATAGGAGATTTTAGAAAAATCTACGAATCCTAACTTTTCGTTGAATTTCCGCTCCAATCCGTATGTATCACATTTGAAGTTATGGTTTTTATATTTCCAAACGCCGAAAAAAGCCACGAAAAATAAAGCTTACCCGCATCAACCATCCCCGATGGGCTGGAGAAATCAACCGAAGTATCCTTGAAAACCTTTACAGCCCCCACATAAAGAAACACTATAAAAATTATAAGAAAGATTGCAAAAATCTGGTGCCTGAATCTTTTAAACTCAACCAGCACCCATACAACAAGAATTATCGCAGCCAGAATCAAAATGCTTGTCGTTGAAAAAATATCTCCCCAAAACGCCATAAAAAACCAAGGAACAAACGATTTAAATATTTTTATGGTTTTTAAGAGCTAAATCAAAATTGATTTATGTTTATGACAAATGTCTGAGTATAACAACGCAATTGCTTAACGAGTTAAATCAATCAAAAATTGCCGTGATAATGCATTGTTGCATCTACGGGTGTTTTAGATAACTTTTTAAGTTGGTTATGAATAAGTAATTTTATGAATGATTTAGTAAGAATTGGCTCGGAAACAGCCAAGGGCGGTTTTGCTAATGAAAAGACAATAGCAAAAAAATTTGATAAGTGGAAAAAGGATAAAGAAGCTCAAAAATGGCTAAAAATTATGGGTTACAATTTAGATGAGATAAAGGATGTTGAAGCAGTTATTTTACATGGACATAAAACAGATGTTCAGATAAAAGTTACCAACACAGTCCGAAAAGTTGAAAGTGTCCGATAACTGTCCGAAAACTACAGGTCTAAGTTTTTCCACCCTTTTTGGTAACTCTAAATAATTCTTTTGCTATTTTTTCAAATTCAAAAGAATATCCTTTGTATTCTCTTAAATCATCATAGGGTGGAGAGGTTATAGTTAAATCTACAAAGTTTTCTGGCATTTTTGCCATAGTTTTCAAACAATCCTCGTTATATATTTTATTTAATTCCATTTTATCACTTCTTATTATTTAGTGGTTTATCCCAATAAGGACTTTTACATTTTGGGCAGACAACAGGCACATCTTCGCTTCTTGTTATCCACCCATGCCCGCACCTTTCGCATCTCTCAAATATAGAATTTGTGCTCCGCTCAAAGTCATATGAGCATGCTTCTTTGAACCCTTTTGATAGACAATAATATCAGTTAACCATGGCTCTCTATTATAATCAATAACTTTAGCTTCGTGAGGACGTTCAATTTTCTCTTTTTTCACTTCCTTTTTATTTTCTTTCATAGCAAAAGTATGTAACTCAAAGTTAAAAAACCTTACGATAACACCCGACAACGCAACAATGCTCCGTGATAAAAACCTTTTTATAATCTCCTTGCAATATATATAAAAAGAGGCAAAATGGAACCGATTGTTCTTGCAGGATTACTTGGAGGAATAGGTGGTATCACAAGAGGAGTTATTGGCTTGCTGAAAGCTCTTTCATTAAGAAGAAAAGTTTTATGGGGATATTACGTAATAACTGTGGCTGTCGCGCTGATTATAGGTGTTTTTGTGGGAATAGTTTTTGATTTTGACCCGAGGCTTTCGCTTCTTGCAGGTTATGCAGGGACGGACATACTTGAGGGAATATACAAGAGCTTCAAGGTTGAAAAGGTTTACATCAAAAAGGGAAAATGAGAAAACACAGGTATTACAGGCAGAGACGTCGCAAGTTTAGGGGACATAGAAAACATCATAAAAAAAGAAATCCAATATTTATAGGGATTATATTAATGATAACTTCTTTAGTTTTATTTAGATTATCTTTTACTAATATATTTCTGAATAGTTCAGGAGTGTTTATGTGGTCTATAATATTAAGTATAGGATTGTTTATAGCAGGAGTCTTGGTATTAATTGCATGGTGGAGAAATAATGTCTCCATGTTCACCACAAAACATAATGTCCGTTGGAGATAACATGCCGAATATTACAATTAATATTGATGAGGATGTCAAAAAAATTCTGTCAAAACGCGCGGAGACAAATCTTTTCACATTAAGGGAGCAGATTGAGGACATTCTGAGAAAAAGCGCCGTGAGGACAAAGTCAGGAGCGAAGTATCAGGCAGTAAAAGTGGACGACGCGCTTGTCGCCGTTTTCTCAAGGGAAAGACGCGGAAGAAAAAGAAAAAAAAGAAAATAGTCACTCCAAACTTTCACAGGCAATGCTGTTTCCATCCTTGTCAAGCTGATGAATGTCGCCCGTCTCCTGAGCACAGAAATCAAAGGCTTTTTGGGCTTCTTTCTGGCTTGAAAAGTCATCGCAATTATATGAATCAGATTTGCAGTTATAAGTTGTTCCTGCATTGTTTTCTTTTTCCTGGAAAATTAGCGTGACTAAAACAAAAATTCCAAGGATTATTAGCGCAAGAATTCCTAAAGCCCATATCACCAATTTATTCATGTTATACAAACAGGAACAGGATGTTTTATACTTTTCGAATTGTAAAAGCGCCCGATTGGAGTTAAAATTTAATTCCTTCTTCATTTAATAAGCCAAATAAGAATTTTACTAATGGTCTCAAATTCCCCCTAATTTGTGAGGATTCTAATGCAAGATAGTATATATGCTTCTTTTTGTTTGGAATATTAATCATCGGATATTTATTTTTGTGTAATATAAAATTCATTAATAATCTCCCGACTCTTCCATTCCCGTCAATAAAAGGGTGTATTGTTTCAAAAGCGGAGTGAAAGTAAGCCGAAATTATCAGGGGATGCAGTTTTTTTTTATTTTTTGTGTACCATGTAAGCAGAGAAGCCATTTCATTAGGAACTTCTTCTGGTTTTGGAGGAAACCATTCAGCCCCCCTGATATAAACCTGAACTTTCCTATACTCGCCAACTTGCTCTTTTAACTCTGGCTTTAAAGTGTTTTTAACAACTATTTCATGAAGTTTCAAAATAAATTCTTTTGAGATGTCCTTCTTATAATCTAAAATAAAGTCAAATGCCTCTTTGTGATTTATTACTTCGTTTATTTCCCTTAATGATTTTTGAGGGGCTACTCCTTCAAATAAAAGTCGGGACGTTTCTTGTAAAGTTAAGGTATTTCCCTCAATGTTTGTGGAATCATATGTAAATAAAGAAACAAATGATTCATATTTGTTTTCCAGCGGTTCTCTTGACAATAAATATCTCTTTCGGATTTCTTCTAATTTTCCTGCTTCTTCATTCAGGAGTAATGTGGGTAGAAGAAATAACTCTTTATCAGCTTCTTTTTCTTTCTTTTGCAAATCTTCTTTTTTTAAATCAATTCCAAGATAAATCCTCTTCTTCCCCACCCTATTCTTTTCTCTTATTGATTTAGCTCTATAAAAATATTTTCTGCCATTTTTCTTTTTTATTTCAGTATAAGCCATAAAATTATATACGTCTACACTACTTATAAATCTTTCTGTATTGTAGACGTAATAACACTTTCCCATTTCTCACTCTCCTCGTTCGAATTGTAAGAACGCCCCGACCGAGATTCGAACTCGGGTCACCGCCGTGAGAGGGCGGCATTCTTGGCCTCTGAACTATCGGGGCTTTTTTTATCCTAGTTCCAAGTTATTTATAAGAATTGTGTTAAGGGTGCTTTGTTTAACAAGCAGCTTCTGTTTAATAATAAAAGACTTAACTAAGAAATAACTGGTTCTTACATTAGCTATTTATACTAATAAGCGAACGACGAAGGAGCGAGCCATTTTTATCTGTTGTTTAATAAGTCAATAAAAATTAGGACATTCTAAACAAGAATTCACCCGACAAGAAAAACTTTGTCGTTTGGCCTGACTCTCTCGGAGACTTTCAATCCTATATTATCCCCCTTTTTTCCTTCCCTGACATCCTTTCTGTCAATCTGCATGCTCTCGATTTTCTGGGTGAAATCCGTAGTGTTTCCCTTTATATGAATTTTGTCCCCTATTTTTATCTTTCCCTTGAGCTCCAAAGCCGCGACATCCACATGGGTAAAATAGCTCAAAACCTTTCCAATCTCCTTTTCTTTAACCATATTTTATCAAAGATTTTGGATTATTTAAATTTAGTGATTATTTCGCATCCTAATAATGCTTATATATCCATAATTGTTGTGAAATGTATGGCGTACACAACTGAAGAAGTTTGCCCCAAATGCAAGGGAACGGGAAGAGTCAGGGACAAGGACGGAACGGTTCATGTTTGCTATGATTGCCTGGCTAAAGGAAAGATGGACCAGCATGAAAAAAATCCCAAAAGCGCCAAAGATTTTGGAATAAAATTGTGATTCTGGATTTTTAATTCAATACTAATTTATCATTGATTATCCCTCTTGGTAATCAAAGGCAGATGATTATAGCCCCGCCAGGATTCGAACCTGGGTCGCAAGAGCCAGAGTCTCGCATACTTGACCGCTATACTACGGGGCTTTTTTATTTTAATTGCAGAGGATTTATAAGTCTTATTTTAACTTGACTTGCTTAAAATTGGTTCGCCCCACTCGCACCCGCACTCATTATTAATTAAAAATTGCCTCGTGCAAATGCTCTACTCCCGAATTCGCACGAGTTTTTGGTAGTTAAAATACTCTCTATCACGAAATCGCTCGGCCCATAACAATAAAAAAATTAATAGAAAACAACTTTTTGTGCTAATATTATTACCAATATGCGAACGAATGAAAATTTATTCAGTGTCTGCCGAAGCGTATGCGTAATCGCTTATTGGTATAATCCTGGTATGTTCAGTGTTTCGCGAAGCGTATGCGTAATCGCTTATTGGTAAAATCTTGGTATGTTCAGTGTTTCGCGAAGCGTATGCGTAATCGCTGAGTGAGCCGTTTTGTTTAATAAGCTAACAAACCCGCAAAAAACCCAAAAGCTTTAAAAACAGCCCAGTGCACTAATTAACAATAGAAAAGTATCAGATTATCACTTTCACTTTCACGTTTCATTTTAGCTTTATGCTATTTTTGAGCAGAGATAGTACATTATTGAGGTATTTTTCTAAAGAGCACAAACACCCTTGAGGCTACTTTAAGGGAAGATTAAGCGAAGGAAACCGTTGGTGTTCTCGCTATTGTGCATTAAACAAATAAAATAGGAGAAAAAATGGCAAAAATAAGTCCTGTATCAATAAAATACATGATATACGCGAACTTTAGCGCAGAGGGAGCTCTGGAAAAACCGGACGTCATAGGGGCAATTTTCGGACAAACTGAAGGGCTTCTTGGCGCCGATTTGGAAATGAGGGAACTTCAAAAGGAAGGAAAAATAGGAAGAATAGAAGTCGACCTTGAAAGGGAAAATAAGAAAACCACGGGAGTCATAAAAATCCCCACGGCATTGGACAAGTCGGAGACAACTCTCATCGCTGCCGCCGTTGAAACAATTGACCGTATTGGACCAAGCGACGCCCAGATAGAAATCACAAAGATAGAGGACGTCAGGGGGAGCAAAAGGGACTTCATCATAGAAAGGGCAAAAAAGCTCATGGGAGAAGTTCATGGTTCCATGGAATCCAGAGAGATTTCAGAGCAGATTAAGGGCTCCTCAAGAGTGGACATAAAAGAATATGGAAATGAAAAGCTTCCTTCGGGGGACCTTTCAAGCAGAGAGATAATTGTCGTGGAAGGGCGCGCGGATGTGGTGAATCTTCTCAAATGCGGAGTGAAGAATGTAATAGCCATGAACGGAACAAACCTTCCCGAGGCAATAAGGGAATTGAGCAGGGAGAAAGACATAACTTTATTTGTTGACGGCGACAGGGGAGGAAAGCTCATAGCAAGAAACGTCGTGGACAACGCAAGGGTAAGAAACATAGCAACAGCCCCTGACGGAAAGGAAGTTGAGGAGCTCACGGGAAAGGAGATTTTAATGTGTCTAAGGAAGAAGATGCCTGTCGAGGAATTCTTCTCGAGAAGCAGAAGGTTTGACAGATATGAAATCCATGCGGAGTCCAAGAAAGCCTTGGGTTCAGAAAGCTCGGAGCCGGAGAAAGTTTCAATGAAAGAAATTTTCTCAAAGAACAAGGGTTCGGGAAAGGCGATTCTTCTTTCAAAGGATTTGGAGGAAATAAAGTCCGTTTCATCAAGGGCATTGAGCAACGCGCTGAACAAGCTTTCCGACAAAGAGAGCCCCTACGCGATAGTGATTGACGGCACGGTGACAGAGGCAATAATAAAAGCCTCGGAGGAAAAAGACGTCAAGGTTATTGTAGGAAGCAACTTCTCGGCAACAAGTTCAAGAATAAATCTTGTAAGTCTTTAATTTTATAATTCAGGAAACTCCTTGCGGGGTTTCTTTTTTTATTTTAATTTCTAAAAAATAATATCAATGATTTTGTTTAACAGCGATTACATATACTCTTAGTGAGATATGTGTTTAATTTCTGTTTAAAATTTGGTTCGCCTCTCGGCTTACAATTGATGGAAAATTATTGAAAAAACAGCCTTTTGTATTAACAGATTTTACCAATAAGCGATTACGCATACGCTTCGCGAAACATTGAACATACCAAGATTTTACCAATAAGCGATTACGCATACGCTTCGCGAAACACTGAACATACCAAGATTTTACCAATAAGCGAACGCAGTGAGCCTTTTTTTAGGAGTATAAGGTTTGATTCTGAAGAGTATGAAACTCCCGACATTAAAGAGGTTATGTCAAGGGTTTTGGAAGATTTCTGCGACTCCAGCCTATTCAAATAAGCTTTCCCTATATAAATCCAAATTTCACTTGCTGTTCCTCACAGTGAGTACTATTAAGTTATAGGTTTATGTTATCACCATAAAGTTTATAAACAATTTCTTGATAAAAAAGGAAATGGAAACATTGTTTCCTAACTTAAATAAAATGAACAAAACAAAGATGAACAAAAAGAATTTTTTGGTTTCTTTTTTGACAGTCCTAGCTGTCTCACTCTTTGTAATTACAGCTGTCAGTGCTGCAACAAGCGAACTTGTCTCTGTTGATTCTGTTAAGATTAATGGGGTTGAAGAGCAGGGAAACGAAGACGTAAGCATCATGGCCGGGGAAAAGATATCTGTTGAAGTTATCTTCACGGCTCTTGAAGATGCCTCCGATGTAAGGATGAAGGCAACTCTTGAAGGCACAAAGCTTGACTCTGAATCCGAGGTTTTTGTCGGAGATGTTGAAGACGGAAAAAGATACATCAAGACATTGACTGTGAAAGTTCCTTACGAGCTTCAGGACGAAGCAAGCGACAACCTGGCTCTTGGAATCAAGGTATGGAACGGAGATTTCAAGACAGAACTCGATGAGATGACTCTCAGAGTTCAGAGGACTTCATACAATGTTGATGTGATGGATGTAAGCTTGCCCCAGTCGGTAAGCGCGGGACAGACAATTCCGGTGGATATTGTTGTGAAAAACACAGGATACAACGACCTCCAGGATTTGTATGTAACGGCAAAAATCACCGCATTGAATGCGGAAGCAAAAGCTTACTTCGGCGACTTGGTTGCGCTTGAAACAGGCACAGGCGATGAAAAGGAAGCGGACACTGTAAGAGGAAGGCTTTTCTTGCAGGTGCCTTATGGCGCTGAAAGGGGAGTTTACTCTTTGGAAGTTGAAATATCAAACAATGACATGACTGCGAACAAAGTCAAGCAGTTTTTCATTGAGAACGAGCTTCCTGGAACAGTGATAAAGTCAGGCAACAGCCTGATACTTGTAAACCCTACGAATCAGTTGAAAGTTTACAGCCTCATTCCTGATGCAGGCACAAGCGTAAGCGAAAGCGTTGTTGTAGTTCCAGCAGGAACAAGCAAGACAGTTGTAGTCAACCCAGGTTTGACAGGTTCAGCCGTGAGTGTTTTTTCCGGAGAGAATCTTGTTGGAAAGGTTGAATTTACAGGAAGTGAATCCTCGGCATCAAGCGGTGTCGTGGTTTTGACAGTGATACTCGCAATAGTTTTTGTGGTATTGCTTGTGGCATTGATTGTCTTGGTAACAAAGAAGCCTGAAAAAGAAGAATTCGGAGAAAGCTACTACTAAATTTTTATTTTTTATTTTTATTTTATATTTTTAATAATAAAGAAAGAAGAAAAGAACAAAAAGAAAAATGGCAGAAGAAAAAATAATAGAAGAGTCATATGCAGATATGGAAAGAGCTCTAGTTATAGAAGCTATAGAAGATAGAGAACGTATGATAAAGAAAACAAAAAGAATGTACAAAATCGTAAAAAATGCAACTTGGGGGTTAGGAGCACTAAGCTTACTTCCCATTTATCTTTCAGCAAAAAGCATAGATAACCTTCTTCAATATGATAGTTTCTCAAGTCCGGATAGTCTTAACATTATTATGATAGGAGTTGTTTTGTTAGGAACTGGTGTTGGTATACTAAACTTAAGAAGAAAATCAGATTATATCAACAGACTAGAAAAGGATTTAAGTGAATTAAAAGATAAAGATTTTTTTCTTACATAGGGGGTATGCTCAATCTATGATTAAAATGAAAAGGGAAGATATTAAGTAAGTTTTAACTAACTAACGGCACAAACAAAAATCCCGGAAACTCATTTATGACTTTTAATTTTCCATTTTCTTTCCTGAATGATGTTATTGCCTGGATGTAAGAATTACCCACTGGAGCGACCAGAATGCCTTTGCTTTTTAACTGAGAAATCAAATCCTTTGGAATTTCTCCGGTTCTTGCGCTTATCAAAATCCTGTCGTAAGGTGTTTTTTCTCTCAATCCAAGATTTCCATTTCTGTTGTAAATTTCAATATTTTCATAATCTTTAAGATTTTCTTCAGACTTTTCAAATAATTCCTTTATTACCTCAACGCCGTAAACTTTTCCTTTCTTTCCGACAATTTCCGACAACAAAGCCAAAACATATCCGCAGCCGCTTCCGACTTCAAGAATTCTCTGCCTTTTCCTAACTTTAAGTTCTTTTAGCATAACTGCAATTGTGTAAGGCTGAGAGATTGTCTGTAAAAATCCTATGGGCAACGAAATGTCTTCATAAGCTCTGTGCTTTAAATTCTCGGGAATGAAATCCTCCCGCCTGACTTTTGAAAAAGCATCAAGAATGCTTTTGGGAAATCCCTTTTCCTTTAAGCTTTCAATGAGAACTTGTTTTTTATGATTCATTTTATCAGCAGGGGTTGAATGTTTAAATATTTTTTATCACAACAATCTTTTTAAAATTAGAAAAATTTAATATTAAATGGAAAGAGAGATTGAAATATCTTTTATGAAGGGGGCCAATCCTTCAAATAAGAGAGTTAATTCTGAACTTGGATTCCTCAGAAGTATAAGAACGTGGGATGGTGACGATGGAGAAACAGGGAGAAGAGAAATTAGAGTCCTTAATGAGCCTAAGCAGGGAGTGATGTATCATGTAATAGACTATAATGAACGTGGCGGTGTTGTTGCATCAAGATATTTCCTTGGAGAGAAATTACGACAAGAGATGCATTAAACCTTCAGGCTGATAACTTTTGAGATTCCCTCATTCATGCTGACGCCATAAAGATTCGTGGCGTTTGAAATTATCTCGTCGTTGTGGGTTATGATTATGTACTGCCCTTTCTGCATGTACTTTTTGAATAGGTGCGCGAGCCTTTCAGAGTTTCTCTTGTCCAGCGATGCATCAACCTCATCAAGTATGTAAAAATGATACGGATTTAGTTCCTGAATCGCAAAAATCAAAGACAGCGCAACCAACACGCGCTCGCCCCCCGAAAGAGAAGTGACATCAAGATATTTTCCGTGCCCCGTCTTTATCACAATGTTTATCCCCCCTTCAAATGGTTCTTTCTTGTTTTCCAGCTCAAGATACGCATTTCCTTTGGCGCTAAGCCCTGAAAAATTCCTTGAGAAAATTTCATTCAAAGAATTAAGTGTGTTCATGAATGTTTTTTTCTTCTTTACATCAATCTCATGGATTACCATGAGAATTCCCTCTTTTTCATTTTTTATAATTTCAACTTTCCCGTTCACTTCATCATACTGCTTCTTCACGGAATCATATACGCTCAGGGAAAGCAGGTTCACCGCGCCAATCCTTGCAAGATTTTCCTTTGTTTTCTCAAGCCTTCCCATAAGGGAGTCCCTTCCTGATTTTATTATTTCCACGTTGGAAAAATCGAGCATTTCCGTCTCGTAATTTTCAACCTCCGCCCCCAGCCTTGCCTTGTCTATGCTAAAATGATTAATCTCCTGCTCAAGGCTTCTTATCGTATTCTGGTTTTCAATCATCTTGGATTCCTCGGCTCTTCTTTTTCTTTCCATCTCTTCCCTGTCCGAGATTAATTTCCTGAATTTCCTGCTCAGTTCTTCCTCATGGAATCTTTTTTCCTCAAGCAGCCGCTCTTTTTCATCATAAGCTTCCCTGCACGACGAAAGGTCCTCGCTTATGTCCTCTTCCGTTCTCAAAAGCTGCTTCAAAGAAATCTTCGCCCTCTCAAGCTCCCTTTGCTTGAACAAAATTTCGGAATCGACATTCTCCTGGCTTCTCGAGGATATCTCGCTCACTTCAACCCTCAAAGTTTCATATTTTTGCTCCACATCCGAACTTGCGCTGAAATTTTTTTCAAGTTTAATTTCCATTGACTCAAAGGAGAATATTTCATTTTTTATAATAAGGATTTTCTCCCCCAGTGATTTTATTCCGTCTTTTTTGTCATTTGAGGCTGAAAGTCTCACCAAATCCGCATCCCTGTCCGCAATCTCTAAATTTATCTTCTTTATTTCCCCGTTAATGGAGTTTTTCCTGTCCTGAAGTTCCTTCATCTCTTTTTTTGAATTCTCAATTTCCTTCTTCAAGGAGTTAATTTCTTTTTTTGATTCGGAAGCTATGGAGTGAGAATGCTCCTTTGTAATTTTTGACTTGCAAACGGGGCAAATGTCCATTTTTGAAATCTTCTCTGCAAGATTTTGGTGGTTTTTTATCTCATTTTCCGTGGAGTAAAATACTCTTTCAATTTCGCTTTCCCTCTCGGCCAGCTTTTCCATCAATCCGTTTTTTTCCAAAAGGGAAATCTTCAGCTGGTTTAGCTTCTCTGGCGTTGTTTTTTTGTCAAACATCTCGCTTTCAAGATGCTCAATCTGCTTCAAAAAGAAATCCGACTCGGACTTGTAATTTGCAAGAAGTTTTTTCTTGTCTTCAATCCTTTCTCTCAAAGACTTAATCTCCGATTTAGTCATGTAGAATTTTTTCCTCTGCTCTTCAACCTTTTCAAGCTCCTTCTTTTTCCCGTCTATTTCTTCCTGCTTTTTCCTCAGAGAACCCGTCTGCAACTCTTTTATTGAAGATTCATTTTCCTTT
>Ga0208375_1000461_pt1 | contig 59172 bp, 63 predicted proteins | sample RifOxyD1_FD_184038 | JGI IMG/M metagenome (GOLD analysis project Ga0208375, IMG submission 184038) | Soil microbial communities from Rifle, Colorado - Rifle Oxygen_injection D1 (SPAdes) | ecosystem: Environmental > Terrestrial > Deep subsurface > Rock core/Sediment | place: Rifle, Colorado... | reverse complement strand
CCCCCCGGCAACGCCAAGTGCGATGCCGGGGCTCTTTTTTTATAAAAAATTATTTTGCCAAAAACAAATTCCGCCCATTCCATTTGTCTTCCATATTATAAACAGCATCATGCCTACCTTAATAAATACCTTGTGAATGCGACCGCACTTACAAGGTATTAAATTTTATAATTCTTATAACTTAAAATGTTTCTTCATAGAGTCATCGTTATAGATTTTTTCAGCTGTAATAATATTCACATAAGGATTTATATTGAACATCTCACATAAAAATTGAATTTCTTTCTCGCACGGATACGGATAAGCCCAGACACTTTTTTGTATTTGATAAAAACCTAAATTTTGCAACTTTCCTCTTAATGCATTTCTTTCTACCCTTCTTTGATTTTCTGGAATATCAAAAATTACAATTCGCCATTTTCCATCCCAAACTTTTTGCTTTTTTATTTCCATATTTTCAAATTGGATTTCCCCAACGACCCTTCTACCTTTTTCTGTAAGCTCAACAACAAATTTACCATTTACTTCTTTTAAAATAATAATTTTATTTTTATTTAAACCAGCCAAAGATCTTGATAGCTTTCTTGCGTCAGTGTTTTTGTATTTCCAATCCTTCTTTTTAATCTTGATAATTTCTTTCGCAATATTGTATAACAAATTAGGAGATAAGGTAACTGCCACAGTTATTAAACCAGCTACAGCCATGGTAGACAAAATATCTTTAGTAATTTCCCCATATCTTTTTCTCATACTTTAATTTTATTATAATGCAAAAACCTTGTCAATGCGGTCGCACTTACAAGGTACACAAATTTATTTATTTTATTTTAATTATTTTTTTATTTTGAGAGAAACAAATTTTGGCCATCAGAAATAAAAACTATATCACCTAATTGGTCGGTACGAAGAATTTGAGCTCCAATGTTTTGCAAACGAGAAATGGCTTCGGGGGTAGGGTGGCCATAAGAATTTTTGCCAACTTCAATAACAGCAATATTTGGTAATACTGCCTGCAAAAATTCTTCTGATGTAGAATACTTTGACCCATGATGTGCCACTTTTAATACATCTGAATTTAAGCTAACGCATTGAATTGCATCGTTAACTGCGAACTCCTCGCAATGACGACTATCCATAATAAGCTGTTTTTCTATATTAAAACCAATATCCCCCACAAACAAAAAAGAATTTTTACCATAAATTAATTTTGCAACAACTGATGTGTCATTGACTTCTTTTATTTCTTTACCAAATAAATTTTCTTTTGGATTTAAAATATCAATCATTAAACTTCCTGCTTTAATTTCCTGACCTACTTGGGCTGTAATTATTTTGGCTTTATTATTTTTTTGTTTTACTAAAATTTTTAGCCATTCTAAATATTCAGGAGTATATTTCTTAACTCCAGACCAGACAATATATTCTATTTTATATCTTTTTAAAATTTCCATTAAACCTTGCATATGATCCTTCTCAGGATGGCTTAGGATTACAAGATCTAAAGATCTATCCCAAAAAGGCATTTGTTTTGCAATTTTATTTACAACAGTAGAATCTGGTCCACCGTCAATTAAAATTTGATGATTTTGTGGAGTAATAATAAAAGCAGAATCCCCCTGCCCCACGCTAAAAAATTCCACTTTTAAATTTTCTAATTGATATAAATAAAAAACTTCCTGCCAAGCAAAAAAATTTAAGCAAATTAAAATTATTATAAAAACATAAACCCATTTTCTATATTTCTCTAAAAAATTTGACATTTCTAATATATTTTGGTAATTTTATTATAATTACATGTCCTCTCAGCTAAAAGGAGAATTCCATGAAAAAATGGCAAGAAAATTCTAACTGGATTTCGTCAACTATCGTGTTTCTTATTTTCGCCTTTTTTTTCTTTCGGGCAAAAGAATGGTGTATGGCGGTCATTTCATTACTCATGGTAATATTTTGGATCATAATAGCGATTCTTCTCCATTTTTCCGACAAACAAAAGACGAAAAATAGTTTAGAAATCAAGGAGCTAGTGGAACAACTGAGAAACAAATCACAATAGTTCATTTTTGTTTGTTAAGCAATTCCTTTGCGAAATGCAACCGAGCCCTGCGAAATTAAAAATCGCAGGTTTTTTTATTATAGCAGTTATTATTAAGCAAAACAAAAACACCGATTGCTCGGTGTCTTATCCTTCAAATTATTTTTTCATTCCCATAATTTTAAACATTCCAGTCCCACAAACTGGACAAGTTCCTTTTAATGCAGATCTTTTTTTGCCACCTTTACCATTCATCTCAACCTCTTTTTCATCTTTCATTTCTCTTTTTGCTTTACATTTTACGCAATATGCTTGTGTTGCCATATTATTAATTAATTTTTAATTTTAATATCTGCCTTTATTCTACTCTATTATAATTACCAAAGTCAACATACCTTGATTAATTGGCTGTCCAACCACCATCAACAACAACTACAGATCCTGTCATATATGAAGACTCATCAGAAGCTAAAAATAAAACTGCATTGGAAATTTCTTCTGGCTTGCCAATTCTCTTTAATGGTACGCGAGCTAAAGTAGATTCTAAAATTTTACTATCTTGAGAAATAGAAGATGCCATTGGAGTATCTATAGCTCCTGGAGCTATTGTATTTACTCTAATCCCAAGTGGAGCTAATTCTGCAGACATTGCTTCAGCCATTGCAGTAATAGCTCCTTTTGAAGCACAATAATGTGTTAGTCCAGCAAAGCCAGAGCCAACCTGGCCCATAGCTATAGAGCCAATATTAACAATTACACCTTTTTGACCTTTTTCATTTGCTTGATTTTTTATCATTTCTTTCGTGCATGCCTGAGACATTAAAAAATATCCTTTTAAATTTACATCGATAACTTTTTCAAATTCTTGTTCTTGCATTTCTAAAAATAGTTTAAACGGACAAATACCAGAATTGTTCACTAATATATCAATTTTACCAAAAGCTTTTAAAGTTTCTTTAACTAAATTATCTACTTCTGCTTTATTGGAAACATCACACTTTACAGCTATTGCTTGACCCTTTTCTTTTTTAATCTCTTCTACAACCTTTTGACAATCCTCTAAGGAAATATCAGAAACTACAACTTTAGCTCCTGCCTCTGCTAAAATTATTGCATGAGTTCTGCCCATTCCCCTACGAGCTCCTGTAACTATAGCTACTTTATCTCTTAAATCCAAAAACTTTTTTGTTGTTTTATTTAATCCAAACACAATTTTGAATTTGAAATTTAAAATTTAAAATTTAAAATCAATTGATTAAAAATTAAAAATTAAAAATTAAAAATTAGTTCATCTTTATTATACTACACTATTTACTTTTATAGCAAATCTGATAACCTAAAATAATTGCTTCACCACTCAACCTCCCAAAGGAGAACCCTCATGAACAGATGGATTTATTTTTTTGTCGGAGTAGTGGTTTGCTTGGTAGCAATCCTACTCATCGCATTTGGTGCATATTCCGGTAACCAGCTGACATTTTTGCGAAATTTTGTAATCGCGATAATGTTAGCATTGTCTGTCGGATTTTGTTTCGCACGATTTTTCGACCAACGACCATTTCATTATGATCCCTAAAATCATATGCACGACTTGTTCATACAAACAAAAGCGAGCGGAATTCCGCTCGCTGGTGCAGGCGACACTCTTCGCCTTTTTATTTACAAAATTATTTTACATTTCTTTACAACAATTGATAAGATATTTTACCATGTCACCCACTTTTGATAAAGTTCCTTTTTTACTTTCATCTTCTTTGTTAAGCTGAAATTCTTCAACTTTTTTAACCTCACCAATATCTACAGCATTTAAATTAATTCCCCAAAAAATAGAATAAACTTCATAAGCTTTTGTAAACATTTCTTTTGCATCTTCTTTTTTATCTTGACTCATATACTTTGTTCCTACTTCCATTAAACGCATTGAAGTTGCAAGTAAATGCTTAGAAATGCACCACTTTTCAAATCCAGGCTCTGCATCTTTTACAAGGCGCTTCATCAAATCAGCTCTCATTTTTCTTACTTCTTGCATTAAATCAAAATATTCTGGTTTATCTGTCTTAGCTCCAGAAAAGAAAAAATGCTCTTCCAAAGAAACTAAATTCATTATAGCAATAGACAAGTCCTGCCCCAAAGATAAATCCATTTCACTATTTTTTCCTTCTTGAACTTTTTTAACTAATTCCTCCACTTTTTTTTGATCAATTTCCATATAAATAAACGAAGCGAGGCAAATGAACTTTTATTTAAGCAAGAAAAAATAATTTTTAGCGTATTTCTGGACACGCAGTGCCAGACCAAGCGAGTTTCCCCGCCTTGGCGGGAACACGAGCGTTAGCTAAAAATTGTTTTTCGAGCTTAATGTTTAAAAAATTTATTTGCAAAGCGAAGTTGATAAAATTAAACTAAAAAATATAAAATTAAACTACTTAGAGCCAAGATTGAGAAAGGAACCACAACTTTTTGGTAAGGAAAATATCCTTTACCATTGTTTTTATTTTTCAAATATCCATTTAACCACACAGCTCCTAAAAATATAAATGTTCCCAAAAATGTTCCAAATAAAATTTTGTCCACACCCCAAAATTTATTATTAATACTACCTATAATATTATAATAACTAAGTGGAACTAAAGTCAGTACATAATAAGCAAGCCAAATAGTTAAATCATCAAATTTAAATCTCCATCCTTTTTTTCGCATCCAATCTATTGTCCACAAAACTAAAGCAACTAAAATCCCTCCAATCCACAAACTTGTTACCATATCATCAAGACCAAATTTTCTTGTAAAATATAGACCACCTCCCACAGCTACCACGCATACTGGGCAAACTGCCTTTGCTAAGTTAGCAAATAATAAAGCAATTAAAGAAACTACAAACAATGTTTTTTTATTCTGCATTTTGAAAAAATTTAATTATATCAACATCTCCAGAAATACAATTTTTACTATCCCATAAAAATGGTACTCCAATTTTATCTGTTGGCAGTCCACAAGAATTTGCTTTTTCTACTAAAATATTTGCATTTTCTTTATTATTAAAGACTTCCAATTTTGTAAAGTTTACCCTTTTTTCAATCTCATTATCTCTAATAAATTTATCTACATTCTCGCAATGGGAGCAACCATTACCATAAAATAAAATAATGCCACTGGCTTCTACTTTAGGCTTAAAAAATATTTTTTGTAAATTACCACTAGTATAACCAAAATAAAACAAACCAGCTAAAACAATTAAGCCTATTGCTACTATTGTTAAAATTAGATTCTTTTTCATATATTTATTAAAGCACAAATTAATTATTACTTCAAATTTTTATTCACAACTTTATTAAATAAAATATTTAAAATAAAGATTTATTATGCTTATTTGATTCTTTTATTATCGCTACTGAAAAATATATAGCTAAACTAGCAATTCCTATGCCAATAATTATATCTGGCCACATAGAATTAAAATATGCAACTAAGATTCCTGCCATAATAACACCAATATTACTAAACACATCGTTTCTTGAACAAATCCACGAAGATCTCATATTTATATTTTTATCTTTATATTTTGTTAATAATAATAAACATATAATATTTGCGGCTAATGCCAGAATACCAATTGATGTAATGGTTTGTGCGGGTGGAACTATTGGATAAATAATTTTATAAAAAGCCTCTATAAACACATATAATCCAACAGAAAACATTATAGCACCTTTTATCACTGAGGCTCTTGCCTGAACTTTATAACCCCTTGATAAAACAAATAAACTAATCCCATATACAAATGCATCTCCAAACATATCTAATGAATCAGCTGTCAATGCGTTAGAACGGGCGATAACTCCGCTTGAGAATTCAATCAAAAACATTCCAGCATTAATAAAAAATGCAATGTATAAAACTAATTTTAATTTTTTTGAGACTTCTTTTGAAAGAAAATCATTTGAATTACAACAATCCATAATTTTTAAAATATTATAAATTTATTTATAATTATCTAAACCACTCTTTTAAACTTTTTAGAATTTCCAACAGATATAAGAGAGCCAATGGCACACCGATATTGGTAAATCGTTTTATAAAGTCCCAAATGGGTTCTCTTTATTTTCTTTTAAATAGATTAAATAAAAATCTTTGTTTTGTATTAAACGGCGTGGTATGAATTTCCTCAAAACTCCGTATATGACTGAAATTATTCTGAAAAGTCTTTTTTATTGAATCCTCGGAGTATTGCTTAATATCAAGCCCGCTGCATTTTTTCGGTCCATTCACAGAAAAGGTTGCTATGATTAGGTAACCGCTTGGTTTTATAAACTTACCCGCGATTTCAACATAATTGGCAATGTTTTCTTCTTTGGTCAAAAAATGAAATGCAGCTCTATCATGCCAAATATCAAAACGGAATTCTGTGTCAAATTCTAAAATATCAGTTTCGATCCAAGTGATCAACTTCGCTTTTTCTCTAAGTCTTGTTTTTGCTTTTTGCAAAGCTTCGGCGGAAATATCCAATACAAATATATTTTTGAAACCAAGATCTAAAAGTTTGTCAGCGAACATAGAGTCTCCGCCGCCAATATCAATAATGCTGACGTTCTTATCAACTCCTGTTGATAGAATAAAATCAACGGAAGTTTTCGGAATATCCTGATACCAACTCACTTCATGCACCGCATCTTTCATTTGATATATTTTTTCCCAGTGTTGTTTTATTGGATTGTTGTTCATATGCTATTTAAAATATTATAAATTTATTTAGAATACTCTTATATACTCTATAAGGTTTTGGCCCAACAAATGCCTTACCATTAATAAATACTGTAGGAGTTCCATATAAATGAGTTTTTATTAATTGATTAAGTTGATTATTAACTGCTTCTTTTGTCAAAGGGTTATTAATACAATTATTTATTTTTTCTACATCAAAATTATATTTATTCAATATCGTATTGACATAACTTGATTGATAAATCTCGGTTTTATCAACTGTAAATAAATAATCGTTAAACTCCCAAAATCTCTCGCCATATTCTTTATATACGCAATAACCAACTTCAGATAGATAATTTGTATCTTCTTTAGCTGGATAATGAGCAAATATATAATTGGTTTTTTTCTCTTTAACTAACTTTTGAATATCTAAATATGCTTTTCTTGTATAGTCGCATTCATAACAACCAATCAAGACAATTGTATCTTTAGAATTTACATTTTTGGTTGGAAAACTAGATAAATCTACATTATCAAGAGTCACATTTTCTTCTTTTTTCTCTACCAATCCACATTGTCCATTACTAATTTCTGTCACTTTATTATTATTACCACCTGGATCAAGAGCGCAAAATCCAACCTGATTTAAACCATTGCAACTACCATATAAATAATAATTATATCCACCCCTTACAGTATAAAATGTACTCCAAACCATCAAAATCAAAAAAGCCCAAGAAAATACTTCAAAATACTTGTTAAAAATACGAGCAGCAAAAACAGATTTATTTAAAAGTTTAGCAACTAATTGACTTTTAATTTTTTCATTAAATCCTGTATTACATGGTCTAAAAGTTATCCTTCTAAAAACACAATCAAAAGCCTCTTTTGCAAGATTGCGATAAGTAAGACTAAAGATCCCCATTATTGAAAATACAACTAAGGCAATTATACAAATCATAATATTTGAATTATTTTATTTAGATTTTTAATAAGTTCTTCTGCTTCTTTAATGGTATTATAAAAGTATAAAGATATTCTGGCAGAATTCTTTATTTTTTTATCATTATACCAAGAATGAACACAATGTTGGCCAGATCTAATCATAATATTAGACATCTCATCCAACATTAATGCAACTTGATGCATATCTACTTTATCAATATAAAAATTTATAATACCTGATCTCATATTAGGATCATTTGGGCCAATTATTTTAATTCTTGGATTTTTTAAAATTTCTTGAGTGATGTACTGATTTAACTTTAATTCCTGCTCACATATATTATTAAATCCCATAATTTCAATATATTTTACTGCTTGACCCAAACCAATTATACCTGCATAATCTTGAAGACCAGCTTCAAATTTTTCTGGTACTTCTAACATTTTATGATCTACATAAGTTGAATACTCAACTGTATCCCCTCCAACTAAAAATGGTTTTAATTTTTTAAGCAAATCATACTTTCCATAAAAAACACCAGTTCCAGTAGGTCCCAACATTTTATGTCCAGAAAAAGCAACAAAATCAACATCTAAATCTTTTACATCAATTTTTTTATGTGGGATGGTTTGTGCCATATCCAAAAACACTAAAGCATTATTTTCATGGGCTAATTTTATTATTTCTTTTGCAGGAATTGTTGTTCCATCTAAATTTGAAGTGTGCACCATTGATACTAATTTTGCATCCTTTACTAATTCCTTATATTTTTCAAAATCAAAATTACCATCATCATCTGACCTTATAATATTATGCCTAATTCCTTTATTCTTGACTAAGATTTGCCACAAAACCAAATTAGAATTATGCTCTTTGTCAGTAGTTAAAACTAAATCTCCTTTTTCAAGATATAATGAATTCGCTAATAAATTAATTGCTTCAGTAGTATTTCTGGTAAAAATAATTTCATTTTCATTAGCATTTATAAATTTAGCAACTATTTGTCTTGATTCTCTTATTTTTTTTGTTACAATATTACCTAATTTATGAGAACTTCTACCAGCACAAGCGGGAAATTCTAGATAATACTCATTCATTGCCTCAACAACTTGCCTAGGCTTTAAGCTCATACAAGCACTATCAAAATAAATTATATTTTTATTATTGATTTGTTTTGTCAGCAAAGGAAAATCTACTTTTATTTTTTCGTAATCTAACATATTCTAATGCCTCGTTATCAACTATGGATAATTTATTATTACCCCAACACCACAAATAAATATTTGTGGTGTCAGTAGATAATTTGCAAACATTAATAATTATTGCGCAGGAGCACAATTTGTCCCAGATCCAGAATTTCCTGCCTTAGCTCCAGTTGTTGTGCTCACAGAAAAACTTGTTGCTGCTGGATTTGTGTTAAGCTTTGTTGAACAAAAACTTGGCTGATTATTAAATCCAGCACAAATCATAGATTTTATTCCATCAGCAGATCTTCCACCAAAACCATTTTCAGATATTACTGCTTGGCCTAAAACCATTGTTGGAGAACCAGTAACATTGTATTTATTTTGTCCTTCAAAATCTTTCTTTGCATAAGCTACACCTCTACTTGGATCTGACATACAAGAATTAAGTTTTGTTGAGTCAATTCCGATAGATTTTTCACAAGCTACTTCTTGACCTGATGATTTCATTTGACAAGCAGAATAATCCCAATATTTTTCAGCTTGTTCTTCTCTTATACAAATTTGCCTTAAATTTTCTTTAGCCTCTGCCTCTCCATGCATTGCTGTTATTGATTTTCCATCATTTGAAACAGAACCCATATATAATACCTTCATATATTTATTTAATTCAGGCATACTCTTAATTGCCTCGCTCATTGCTCTTTGCATTTGCAAGCCAAAAGGACATCTTGAAACAATATATGCCTCAAGAACAGGATTATCAGATTTTTCAACAGAAGTTGCTGCTTTTTGTTTTTCTGCATCATTAGACTTGCTTGCAGTATTAGTAGCTACAGTATCTGTTTTTTCTTCACTTAAATTAAATGCCTGAGGAAACAATAATTTTCCGTCTTTTGTAGCATAAGAATCAAATTCATTAGATCCAACTTTGATTTTTATTCTAACAAATTCATTTTCTTCTGAAACTGAAATTAAAGAAGCTGTTGATTGTCCCTTCAGCACAACATTATTTAAATAATCAATTGATTTTTGTGCTATTTCTTGGCTAGATATTCTAGGACTAATTAACTTAGATAAAGAAAAATTTAAACTTGATTTTCCAGATATTAATATGCCAACAAATGTTACCCCAACAACTGCAATTAATGTTACTACTGTATTTTTATTAATTTTTTTAAGTATATTCATATATTTTTAAATTTAATTTTACATAAAAAAACTACCATAAACAAAAAATGGTAGCCAAAAAAATATTAAAATATTTTTGGATTTAAAATTCCATCTGAATAAACTCTAATTAAATAGTCAAACAATCTAGTATTTTGAAAATTAAATATCTTATATATAGCGCATAATTTATTATTAAAAGTCTCAATAATTTTTATTAAATAATTATTAAATAAAGATAGTAAAGATAAAACAATAATCAAAAATAATATAGTTTGCTGAGATTTCAATATAAAACCAGTCAATAACATTCTTTCACTAAAATATTGGCTAATAGACTCATCAACACAAACACCATCAATACAAGCATTATTATCAACATCACAACCCCCTGGTATACAAATACCAAAAGAGCCAGGTAAAACCATCACCATAAAAACAGATAAAAGTATCAACAATGACAAAATATTTTTTTCAACCATATTCTATTATGTTTATAAAAATTAACCAAATACTAAAACCTTATCGCTATCCTCAACCATTTTAAGAAGATCTGACATTGTTGAAGCTGAACAAACTCCCGATTCTTTCTTGCCACGAAGTTCCAAGCAAGTTCCACAAGCAAGCATTGTTCCACCCAATTTTTTATATTCAGCTAACTTTTTTGAATTATCAAATTCTTTTGTATCAGATATTGTATCAAGTTCTGCCCCTTCAGACATCAAAAAAATCACTACCTTATGTTCAGCTTTTAAAGAAGTAATGCCAAAACGAAATGTATTCCAAATATGTTCTTGCTTATTTGATTGTAAAATAATTCCAATTTTCATAAATTTGTTTATCGAAAATACTACTCTAAATCTTTTTTCTTGGCTTCAAATTCCTCCTTATCAATTTCACCTTTTGCATATCTTTCTTTTAAAATATCTTGAGGAGTTTTTTTGTTGTCGCTATTTGCATAAGACTGTCCTGCAAACCATTTTATAAGCAATACTATTCCAGCAATCACCAAAATCCACCAAACCATCATAAAAATCCAAGCGAACCATCCAAAGCCATAGCTCATCATTGAATTTCCAAAATAATTTCCCATCATATAATTAAAATTATTCGGCTGATTATATCCACAGTTATTAGAATAACCTAAAATAAATAATAAAAATACGATTATACAAACAACTAAAATTATTTTCTTTATCATATATTTATTAAAGCATAAATTTATTATTTATTCAATTTTTTTATTAACAGACGTATTTTTTATATTATATTACATTATGTTATAATAAATTATTTTAAATTTACAATTTATTTTAATAAAATGATTAACATAAAACATTTATTGAAAGTAGCTTCTGCATGGACAAGTATCGTATATACAGTTTGCTATGTGTGGATGGCAATTTACCCGCCCGTAAGAATAATGACTATGAGATATGCTTTTCATGCAAATACAACCTTTGGGGTAAATTATTTCAGTTTAGGATATTTTATTACAGGTTTAATTATATGGAATATTGTAGCAATATTAGCTATCTGGCTTTTTGTCTGGCTTTTTAAAACAATCAAACAATAAGAATACTATATTCGCAGAAAAAGTATCAAAAAAATGATACTTTTTCTTTACATTGAATCTGATAAAATTAGCTTATATTTTTTTATTACGACTACATTTGACCTAAACGTCCAAATTGCAAGAACAACAAGGTAAACACAATCACCATTACAACTGGAGCTATTATAGAAATATAATTTTTCTTACCAGGTTTAAAATATTTTAGCAATAAAGAATTACTTACCACAGATATTGAGCTTAAAGCCATTGCTAATCCTGCTAATTCTGGTTTTAAAATCAATCCAAAAACATAAAACAGACGAGCAGCAATTGGTATGCCTATAACATTATAAAACAAAGCAAAAAACATATTTTGTTTTATCTTAGACATTGTTTCTTTACTTAAATCAATAGCTGTTAGCACATCTCTTAAGTCATTTTTAATAATTACAATACCTCCTGTTTCCATAGCCACATCAGTACCTCCGCCCATTGCAATACCTAAATCTGCTTGAGCTAAAGCTGGAGCATCGTTAATTCCATCCCCCACCATTGCTACCTTAATTCCTGTTCCTTGTAATTTTTTAACTTCATTGGCTTTGTCTTCTGGTAAAACTTCAGCTAAAACATTTTTAATACCAACTTGTTTTGCGATTGCCTCTGCAGTTCTACGATTGTCCCCTGTAATCATATAAACTTCTATCTTTTGTTTTTGCAATTTTTGTACAGCTTCAATTGTGCTTTCTTTTAATGTATCAGCTACAGCGATTAATCCTAATATTTCTTTATCAGAAGATAAAATCATTGTTGTTTTTCCAGCTTCTTCTAATTTACTTATTTTCCTTTCAATTTTTGACACATCCAAACCAACTATATCTGCCATTAATTTTCTATTTCCAAAATAATATTTTTGACCATTAATTATACCTTCTACTCCATGTCCAGGAATAGCTCTAAAATTATTAACTTCATCTATATTTACATCTTCTTCTTGTGCATATTTCACAATTGCTTCAGCTAATGGATGTTCAGAAGATTTTTCTAAACTTGCAGAAATATTTATTAACTCATCTTCATCTGCAAGAGCTAAACCAACAACATCTGTAACTTCTGGTTTTCCTTTTGTTAGAGTTCCTGTTTTATCAAAAACAATTGCTTTAATTTTACAAGCAGCTTCAAGGGGCTCGCCTCCTTTAATTAACACTCCATGTTCAGCTCCTTTACCGGTGCCTACCATAATTGCAGTTGGAGTTGCCAAACCCAAAGCACATGGACAAGCAATAACTATAACTGCTGTAAAAGCCATCAAACTAAATGCTAATCCAGCTCCAATAATAAAAAACCATACTAAGAAAGTAATAATAGCTATAACAATAACAGCTGGTACAAAATAAGCTGAAATTCTATCTGCAAAAGCTTGAATTGGAGCTTTTGATCCTTGAGCTTCTTCAATTAATCTAATAATTTGAGCCAAAGCTGTTTCGTTTCCCACTTTAGTTGCTTTAAATTCAAAAGAACCAAATTTATTTATTGTAGCTCCAATAACATTATCTCCAATATTTTTTTCCAATGGAATGCTTTCACCTGTAACCATTGATTCATCAATAGATGAATTACCTTTTGTAATAATTCCATCAACAGGAATTTTTTCTCCAGGACGAACAACAATTATATCTCCCATAGCAACTTGTTCGATTGGCACATCTATAATTGTATTATTTTTGATTATTCTAGCAGTTTTGGGTTGCAAACCCATTAATTTTTTTATTGCTTCTGATGTACGTCCTTTTGCTTTGGCTTCAAGCCATTTCCCAAGAATAACAAAAGTAATTAAAAATGCAGCTGTTTCAAAATATAAATCAGCTATTTTTTCTCCGCCTGAACCAATTAAACTACTATTTGTAACAACGTGAATAATGAATATTACTAAACTATAAAAAAATGCTGTACTTGTTCCAATAGCAATTAAAGAATCCATATTAAATGTTTTCATTTTCAAGCTACTCCACATTCCTTTATAAAAACCAGCTCCAATAATAAACTGTATAGGTAAAGTGAGCAATAAAGAAATCACTCCAATTAAAGGCATTAAAAATTCTCTACCTGGTAAAAAAGCAAAAAAATCCAAAAGCATAAAATAAAGCATTGGTAAACTCAAGCCAAAACTCCATAAAAATTTATTTTTATAATCCTTTAATGTTTTTTCTTTTCTCTGTTTTTCTACTTCTGGATTATCTATATCTGCTAATTGAGCCTTATATCCTGATTTTTTTACTGCTTCTGATAATTTATCTATTGTGGTAATTGATTTATCATATAATACTCTTGCTTTTTCTGAAGCAAAATTTACATTAGCTTCTTTTACTCCTGGAACTTTTTTTAAACTTTTTTCAATAATACCAGCACAAGAAGCACAATGCATACCACTTATACTAAAAATAGCATTTTCTTGACCTCCTTGTTTTAGTTGAGGTTCTTTTTCTTTAACAAAATCCGCTGATTTTTTATCAGGTTCATTATTGGCTGTATCAATTTTAACAAAAGAGTTATCTGTGCTTGAATTACTATCTGAAAATATATTAAAAAGTTGCCTAATTTTAGAAGAGCTCATTAGTTTCTCAACAAATTCATCAGCATCTTTATTATCTTTTGGCACTTGGAATTCTCCTTTTTTTGTTTGAGTAATTTTACCATTAAAGGATGGACCTGAATCTTTTTGACTAAATTCACCATCCATTAAAACAGAGGTTTCTAATTTTAATTTAAATGGCTCTGTGTTTTCAACATTTTTTTTCTCCACAACTAAAATTTCTCCATTTTGCATATCTTGCTTATCATTCCCATTAGATGGATCCTCTTTTCTAATTATTTCTGCTAAATAACCTGCTTTTTTAATAGCCTCTAAAATTAGATTTTCATCTACATTGTCTTCTAAGTCAACTGTCCCCTCTCCACTTTTACTATCTATAACAGCTGATAAAAATCCTGGAACTTCTTTCAGCTCCATATTTATTATTTTTTCACATGACTCGCAATGCATACCAGAAATTTGTAAAAATATTTTTTTCATAATTTTTACCCAGTCAAATAAAATTCTAAAGAATTTTAATTTTGCTCTGCAAAATTATTTGACGGGTGAATTTTTAATTTTTTATTATGTTACCTTATATCCTTCTTCATTTATTACTGCCTTTATCTGCTGGGCAGTTATCCGAGAAGAATCAAATTCTAAAAACGCTTTACCAGATTCGTAATTCACAACAATTGAGCTGACTCCAGTCTTTTCAGGAAACATCATCTCAATTATTTTAGCGCACGAAGCACAATGCATTCCTGAAATATTTAATATTATTTTTTCCATATTTTTTTAAAATTTTCATTTTTCAAAATCCAATTTTTTAACATATAACGAATGTAACATCGTCGTAATTGTAAATTGAAAATTGTAAATTAAAAATTCATATTCTACCCCCACCTATGGTATAGGTGTATATTATCAAAATTAAAAACCTGTGTCAAGCTTCTCTTTCAACAGCAAGCTTTTATATTTTTTTCTAATTTTTGTTTAAATCTTTAAGTAATTTTTCAACATTGATACCATACATTTTACAGACATCTCCTATTTTTAATTCTGTCATTTCAAATTTTGCCATAGGACAAGACAAACATGGTACGCTATGTTTTGATAAAATTTCTTCTGATCCAGATTTTTCCATTATTTTTTCTAAAGTTGTCCCGATGCCGATTTTATCCGCATCGTGGATCCTCGATTGCTTAGCAATCGGGATATTTTTAGTAATTTTATTTTTCATAAGTAGTTAATTTTAGTGTTACCATAAAAACTATAATAAGAAGAAACGCAGTAAAAGCCATCATAGGAATTGTAATATATCCGAAACCCATAACAAATCTTTGAGCACAACTAATTGAATATCCAACTACAGAACAACCAACAGATGATGATGCAACGCCAATTTGTAAAAGATAGTGATAGCCAGCAATTACTACCCCAATAGCTGATAAAACAATACTATATGAAACAACTCCTATATCTTTTTTTAAAAAAGCCATTCCCAAAATAATTACTTGAGGATACATTAAAATTCGTTGAAACCAACAGAGTTTACAAGGTTCATATCCAGCAACCTCTGAATAAAACAGACTTCCAAGTGTGGCGATAAGTACAACCACAAATGCAAAAAACAATGCATATTTTCCAAAAAAATTTACAATTGATTTTTGCTTTAATAATAATGAAATAAGCAAAATAATTAAAGTGATTTGCCCAATAACCGTAAAAAATAAAAGTATTTGATTCACCATAAAATTAAAAAAATTAATATTTATTCAGGGAGTTGACAACCTGTTTTTTCTGAAAGCTGTTCTAAAGATATTAACCCACTTTGACGGGAGTTATCATTAAACTCCCATGTTGGATAACCCTCAAATTCCTTATCTTTACAAACAGGCATTTGTCCTTTACCATCAGGCGTTGAACATTCTGTGTATGGTAAATATTTGGCTGATTTGCCAAATAAACTTTTCTGTTTTTGACAATAAGAACACCAAAAAGTACCATAAAATTTGGCATTTTTTTCTTTCAGACATTTAGCAAAGTCATCAAGTCTTCCTGGCTGGATCTGCCAATTTATCCATAATACTGTAAGAGAACTAACAATAAAAACAGCAATAGCAATAATAATTATAGTTTTTTTCTTCATATTAATTTTTACTAAATATTTTTAATAAGTTTCAGAAAAACTTGATTTTGCACTAACTGTTGTAAGTTTAGTTGAACAAAATCCTGGCTCTTTATTAAATCCACTACAAATAACAGTTTTAAGAGCTTCTGATGTTCTGCCTCCAAAATTAAATTCTGAAACTTTAGCTCCTCCCATTATCAAAGTTGGCGAACCCTTAATACTATATTTTCGATTTAAAACAAAGTCTTGCTCAGCGTAAGCTAAACCTTTTTTTGAATCAGATACACAACTATCCAACTTTGTTATATTAATTCCTGTTGAATCTAAACACCCTTGAGTATCTCCTTTTTTCATATAACAAGAGACATAATCCCAATACTTATTATTTTGCTCATCTCTAATGCAAATTTGTTTTAGATTTTCTTGAGCTTCTTTATCTCCATGCATAGAAGTAATTTTCCCATTAGATACAGTACCCATATATCTTACTTTAATATTTTCTCTTGCCAAGGGGGCGTTTTTTATCACATCAGCTAAAACCCTTTGCATTTGCAAACCAAATGGGCAATTGCTGACAATATAAGCTTCAAGTATCGGCTTATCACTTTTTACTATTTCTGCCGATGGTAATTGTTGGTTATCTGCCAAAGCTTGAGGTTGTTGCTTTTGAGTTTCTTGTTGATTTTCAATCGACGTACTATTTATTAAACTAAACTTATTGCCTTGAATAAACATAAAAACAAGCATGATTATAAAAGATACCGCTATCACAATAACTGGTCGTGAGAAAATAAAAGGCGCATTTTCAGAAACAACAATGGATTCTTGACTATCTGATTTTTCTAAAATTTGTTCCGTCGCCTCATCGGTATTATTATCCTCAATTACTACTGCCTTAAAATTATTTACAGATTCAATATCTTTTATTATCTCATTTTCGTTTATTTTTTCTTCGTCAAAGAAAATAATGGCATTTCCAGACTCAGCTGATACTTTTATCTTTACAATACCCTCTTTATCTTTTAATCTGTCTTCAATTAGTAAGACACAAGAGTCACATTTAATATTATTAATTTTTAATTTTATTTTTTTCATAGCAATAAATTTTATTAATTTACTTGAATAGAACCAAAATTCATCATTTCCATACCACAAGTAATATCATAATTTCCTAAACTTGTTGGGGTAAATTCCATATTAATGATATTACCAGCAGATAAGTTAATAGCATTCTCATACAAACCAGGAATTTTAATCGCAGATCCACAACCACTACCGCTATCTTTTACATCAATTGTAAGTTTTACTTTTGTTCCAGCTTTTACCTCAAAAGCATTTGGAGCAAGATAATTATTTGAGGTATATGTTGCATTAATCACTTGTGTATTTCCTTGAACTTGAGCTACAGTATTAGAAGTATCTTTTTTAATGTTTGATCCACCTCCACAACCACAACCGCCTCCTCCACCACCACAAGTACTTCCCTTATTAGTAACTGCTGTATTCTGCCCAGTTGTCGCATTTGCCACCTGAACTACAGAATTTGATTTTGATGCGCTACTTACATCAACCGCTTCAATAATTCCTGTTACCATTCCCATCCAGCAAGAAAATTTATATTTGCCAACTTTTTGCACAGTAAATTCTTTTACAGAAACTTTTCCAGGAGTCAAAGGAATTGAATCAGAAAATAAACTTTTAGATATTACAGCATTTGTACATCCAGATGTTCCGGTATCTGTAATTTCCCATCTTACAGGCACTCCAACCCTTACCTTAAAATAATTTGGCTTATATCCGTTAGAATTTGCTTCCATTTTTATAACTTGTTTTCCTGCAACTATCAAAGGTAAATCTTTTTGGTCAATTTGTGATATATTTTGAGAATTATTAAATAAATCACCAAAACCAGTAAAGCCTAAAACATTCATTTGACTATTTATATTAAACAACGCAAAAAACAAAATCAAAAATCCTGCCACCTTAGAAAACTTTTCTGCAAAGCGCGGATTTGAAATAAATTTAACTGAGGAAAGTCCTATTAATAATAAAGCAGGAGCAGTTCCTAGTGCAAAAGCACCTGTAATTAATCCACCTTGAATAGCTGATCCCGATAATAATGCCATTCCCTGGGCGGTGATTGTAAATCCACAAGGCAAGAAAAAAGTTAAAGCTCCCATAGCAAATGGCATATACTTACCACTAAATTTTTTCTCATCTGCAATATTGCGAGTCATTGACTTTGGCAGCGAAAATTGAAATTTGCGCAAAGCTTTTACCCCAAGCATTTGAAGACCTAAAGCAATCATTAAAAATGAAACTACAATAACTAAAAATGAAGTAAATTGAAAAGATATTTGTAATTTACTTCCAATCATTCCCAAAATTCCTCCCAACACAGCATAAGAAACAATTCTGCCCACATTAAACATAATATGAGGTTGTAATTTTTGAGATGTAGTTGCTTGCTTTGAGGAATTCGAAGGGTTTGAATAAAGCTCCGACCACTGTTTTGACATAGACAAAACAATTCCGCCAACTAAAGCAGCGCATGAAGAAATTCCAGCTAAAAGACCAAGCCCCAAAAAAGTTGCTAAAGAAGAACCAGAGCTCACGTTTAAAAGCCCAGAAACTCCTGAATTATTCAAAAATAAAAATAATACAATAATTACCAAAGCTATATCAAAAGCAACTAAAGTCGAATTCATACCTTTTTTATTTTTCTGTTGATTTTCATTAGCTATATTTTGAATCTCTGAAAAAGTATAATTTTCTTTTTTAAACATTTCATTTAACTTATGTAAACTTGGCTTTTCATTTTCAGAGTTAACAACAACTTCCCCTTTTGAGGTTGAAGCATCAACAGATTTTACATCATCAATTTCCAATAATTTTTTCTCAATTAATATTTCGCACGAAGCACAGTGCATACCATTTACTTTATATATATGTTGTTTCATATTTTTATTTATTAATTTTAATTATTACTTATTAAATAATTTAGTTACTTTTAAAATTTCTTCTGTCATTTCCTGTTTCTTTTTCTCATTTTTTGAAGTCATAGCATGTTTAAAACAAGAGTTTAAATGGTTTTCCATCAACATTTCGTGAGCTGATCTTAATAGCCCGATTACAGCCAAATTCTGTTGCATAATATCAATGCAATAATTATCCTGCTCAATCATTTGTACAATTTTAGCAGTCAAAGAATTTGCTTTTTTAAAATTAATTAATGTTTTTTCCTTATTGATTGTCATATTTTTTTACTCTTCTTAAAAATCGCGATCGCGTGATTTGAGAAGAGTAATTATTTTGATTTATTTTTATATCTTTATTTACCCATACCTATAGTATAGGTACATTATAGCAAAATAAAAAGCCTTGTCAATACCCAAAAAGATAATTCTATTTGATTACTCCCCCGCCGAGAACTTCATTACCACGATAAAAAACTGCAGATTGACCTTCTGTGACAGCACGTTGAGGTTTAGTGAAAATTAAATTTCCGTTTTTAAAAAGATTTGCTTTTTGCGATTTTGTTCTGTATCTTATCTTTACATCAAGTAAAAAAGGGAAACTTTTAGGTTTATTTATCCAGCTAATATCTATAACTTTTGCTTTTTTGCAAAGCAAATCTTTTTCGCTTCCAACATAAATAATATTTTTCTTAATATCTTTTCTCACCACAAAATATGGACCATGACCATCTTTTATATCCAGCCCATGACGCTGACCAATAGTATAATAATACACGCCATCGTGAGTTCCAATGACTGGATCCCCACTTTCGCGAGGATGACACGAATTATTTTTTATTAAAACGATATTTCCTTTTTTTGGTTTTATATAACTTTTTAAAAAATTCTTCATATTTAAAGGCCCAATAAAACAAACTCCTTGGCTATCTTTTTTTTCAGCATTTTCTAAACCAAACTTCTTAGCCAATTTTCTTACTTCTGATTTTTCTAAACCACCTACAGGAAAAATAATTTTTGATAATTGCTCTTTCTTTAAAGTATATAAAAAATATGTTTGGTCTTTATTTTGATCAACTGCTTTCAATAACTTATCTGAGCGAGCCAAATAAATTTTTCGAGCACGCGGGTGCCCCGCAGAGAGGCCGTGGCGCGCAGAAAAATTTGATTTGGCTAGCGAAGTACGAGCATAATGACCTGTCGCCACAAAATCTGCACCCATTTTTATTGCTTTATCATAAAATAAACCAAACTTTATAACTTTATTACACATTACATCAGGATTTGGAGTAATTCCTTTTTTATAAGAATCAATCATATATTTTCCAACCTGCTTTTCATATTCTTTTGAATAATCCCAAGTCAAAAAAGAAATGCCAAGCTTAGCACAAACTGCCATAGCATCTTGTCTATCTTGTTTCCAAATGCATACACTTCCCAAAACTTTTGGACTCCATTGTTTCATATAAACTCCAACTACATCAAAACCAGCTTTTTTTAATAAAGCTGCAGAAACAGAACTATCCACCCCACCAGACATAGCTACATAGACTTTAAGTTTTTTGTTTATTATCATAAAGCGAGGCAAATGAACTTTTTTTGTAGGTTGTCCGCCTAAGGCGGGCAAGCTGGAGCACACCGCAGTGGCTCAGCCACGGAAAAAAAAGTTTATTTACCGAGCGAAAAATTACCCATAATATTTTTCATTGTAAAATTTAATCAATTGTTCAATTTCTGGAATTGCACTAGGATCGCCTACTCCAACCTTTAATTTCTTTTGAACATCAAGCAAAGTTTTAGCTCCATCAAGCACAGCGCTTTCAATATCTTTATCTGTAATATTTAAATTTTTATCAATTATTTTTGCACCATCTACAATAATTCTTTGATGTTGAGCAGTATTTCTAAAATAATTGTTTACTGCTTGGCGAAATGCTTTGTCACACAAAACAGAGCAATGCACTTTTCTTGCTGGCAAGCCATGAAGTCTTTGCATTATATCTTGGGGTCTTACCTTTAAAGCATCTTCTAGCTTCATCCCGCCTTTTTCCGTAACCATCACAGAAAACATTGAAGTAGATGCAATAGCAGAAGCACAACCAAAAGTTCGCCATTTTAATTTTTTAATTTTTTCTCCGCCAGCTGGCGGACCAACTTTAATCCAAATTTTCATTACATCCCCACACTGAGGACTTCCCACTTGCCCTTCTGCATCAAACTCACTCTTCTTAGGATCTTTTAATAAAAGATTTTGAGGCTTAAAAAAATGACTTTTTACAACATCTGAATACACCCAACTCTCATTGTTATTATAACTTAATACATCTTTTGACTTTTTAATATTTTTTTTCATTTTTGAAAATATATTTTAGTGCGAGCTGATATGTCTTTTTCGAGCACGCGGGTGCCCCGTAGAGAGGCCGTGGCGCGCAGAAAAAGACATGTCAGCGAGCGAAGAAAAAAAGTTTATTTGCCAGCGAATTATCCCATTTTTACATTTACTGGAGAAATTTTGCGTAAATCAGAAGCAATTTTTGGTAAAACTTTTAAAACATAATCTAAATCTTTTTTTGTAGTACTTCTGCCCAAAGTGAAACGCAAAGCTCCATTGGCAAATTCATAAGGTCTACCCAAAGCTAAAATAACATGAGATGGTTCTAAACTTTGCGAATCACAAGCAGAACCTGTAGAACAATAAATTCCATATTTATCCAGCCACAAAAGCATAGCCTCACCTTCAATATCTAAAATAGAAATATTTATATTATTGGGCAATCTTTTTTCTTGTGATCCATTTAATACAACTTTGGGAATTTTAACTAAAACTTGTTTTATAAAATAATCTCTTAATTTTGTTTCACGGACTGATTCTGTTTTTATCTTTGCGTTTGCAATTTTAAGCGCTTCGGTTAAGCCAACAATTCCTACAATATTTTCTGTTCCACTTCTTCTGCCCTGTTCCTGCCCTCCGCCAAAAATTATTGGCTCTATTCTAACACCGGATTTTATATATAAAACTCCGGTTCCTTTTGGTCCATAAATTTTACTTCCATTTATAGTAAGCAAATCCACTCCCAAATTTTGTACATTTAAATCTAAAAATCCCGCAGCCTGGCAAGCATCAGTATGAAAATATATAGGAGTTTTAATATTTCTATTTTGCCTATCTTGTCTTATTTGTTTAATAATTTCTGCAATTTCTCTAATTGGCTCAATAGTTCCTATTTCATTATTTGCATACATTATAGAAACAAGAGTTGTTTTATCATTTATAGTTTTTTTAAGATTATCTATCAAAATAATACCATCTCTATTTACTGACAATATAGAAAGCTCAAAGCCCACTTTTTTTAAACTTTCAGCAGTAAATAAAACTGCATGATGTTCTATACTAGAAACAATAATATGATTTCCAAAACTTTTGTTTGTGCGCATAACTCCCAAAACAGCTAAATTATCTGATTCAGTGCCTGAACCTGTAAAAACTATTTCTTCTATCCTGCAGCTTAAAATTTGAGCAATTGTCTTTCTTGCTTTAATTAATTCTGCTTTAGCTTCTCTTCCTGCTTTGTGCAAAGAACCTGCATTACCATAAATTTTTGCCTGACAAACAGCCATAGCTTTTGCCACTTTTTTATCCATAGGAGTAGTTGACGCATGATCTAAATAAATATTTTTCATTTAATTAATTGGGCTAATGTTATATCTTGCAAAGTTTTTGACAAAGAATTATCAATTTTTTTCCAAGCATTTTTTGCAATACATTTTTTATTTCTTGGACAAAAAGGACAATTAGTCATTGCTTTTGTTCCCTCTAAAGAACTAATTATATTTTTCACATTTATTTTATTTGGGTTTTTTGTAAGTAAATATCCGCCAGTAGAACCTTTAGACCCTTTAACTAATTTTGATTTTTCTAAACAAGAAATAATCTTTTCCAAAAAATCAAAAGGCATTTCTTCTTTTTCAGACAAAAATTTAACAGAACAAACTTTTTTTGCTTTGTAATTTTTAGCTAAGATAATCATAGCCCTAAGTCCATATTCAACTTTTTTTGTAACTTGAAACATATTTTTTTAAAAAATAAAAACAGACTAAATCAGTCTGCTTTAATATTACCATAAATAAAATTTTTTGCAAGAAAAAAGTGGTATCTCCGAAGAGTTACCACTTAATATATCGATTAGAGCCGAAGCTCAAGTTTTTTCGATTTGCCATCTTTCAAAAGAAAGATGACCTGAAAGATCAAACAATGGCAAGGAGGGGGTCGCCGACCCGTAAACTTCGCCGAGAAATGCCGGCGACCCCACTCCAACGCCAGATCACCAACCTTCCTACTTTTAGTTTATCAAAACCCAGTCCCCGTGTCAAGCCCCTTCCATTGTAGCCACACCAAATCATCGTCATAATGATGGGTAGCCAGCAATTTAAGACTGATAGAAGTCTCAGGAACTTCAATTGGACAAACTGTGTCCCACACCAAAACATTGCTTTTCACCTTCTTACTCCGCGCATCTGCTCCGGTTTCCTCATGACACAGTTTACACTTCGGGCAAACAAGAAGAATTCTTTGACTCCAAAGACCAACTCGTTCCTTGTTGCCCTCATTCATCTGCCCGTCGCATCCAACTCTTCTGCAATCCATAATACACACTTCCTTTCTACAAAATTACCAAAGAACAAACAAAAAAACCTCCGGCTAGGAGGCTTCACAATTCTTTTTTCTTTTTTACGATTTGTGAATAAAAAACCTCCCAACCTTGTGAGATAATAATAAGGAAAGTAACAATGCTGTTTGGTTTATATTCATAATTTTATATTACTCTTTTAAAATTCTGTGTCAACCCCTATAAATCTATTTTATGAATTTCTTAATTTTATTATAAAATTTTAACTTTGAAAAATATGATGAACCAAAATGTCCACCTTTATTTAATAAAACTAATTCCGAACCGGTTTTTTTGCAAAACTCAACAGCTGGCTTCCAATTAACTGATCTATCATCTTTTGCATGAAAAATCATAATCTTTTTACCACTAACTTTATCTACATTATTTATTGGATTATAAAATTTTCCTAATTTTAATTCATTCCACTTTTTCGTATCTATTCTATAAGCATTTCCATAAGCTAGTTTTGCATATTTAAAAGATTTATCTAATGGCTCATCTTTACTTTCACTACTCCAATCAATTACAGGAGATAAGGTTACTACTTTTAAAACTCTTTTATCTTTAGAATTTAATATAGCAGCTGGTCCGCCAAAACTACAACCAAAAAGATATAATTTACCTAATTTAATAAAATATTTTTTATTATTCTCTAAACAAATAAAACCTTTTGGTAGTTGATTAATTACATCTTGAATATCTAAATCTAAAGATTTTTTTAAAAAAGACCCATCACTTTCCCATGTTCCCCTATATCTTGGATGAAAAACCCAAAAACCTTTATTAGAATAAAAATTTATTGTGTCTGATAATTTGGGTACAGATGGTACTCCGCTAGAAATAATAATTACTTTATTTGAAGGTTTTTTTGGTGGTAGAAATTCACAAACAATATCTTTTGCAAAACGAGTTCTAAATGGTTTCATATAATACTTTTTTTAAATTTATATTTTATTTTACATTAATTTCTTTTATTTTACAATTCACATTATCATATTAATTTTTAACTAATTTATTAGATTACCAGATGATAAATTAAAATATTTAGCGGCATTTTTACCCTGAATTACAACTTCTAAAAATCTATTTTTACCCAAACCAGAGCTTCCTGTGATTATTGCTGGTTTTTTATCAGGCACATCTTTTAACCTCTTGTAATATTTTAATTTGCCAAAATTTGTTTTTAGAAAATTACCAAATTTTAAGTTATATTCTTTTGCAAAAACTGTTGTTTTACAATTACCAAAATTATCCACCCACCAAATTGCTTTTGGCACATCAGAAATTTCACCAATAGAAATTTTTTTGCTTTTTATACTTTTATTTTTCCACAGATAATATGCAACTCTTGGTTCAAAATCAAAACTTCTAAATTGACTATTTTTTATGTAACTAATTTGTTCTTGTTTTATATATTTTTTATCAGCTAATATGTTTAAAGATTCTTCTGTATCTAAAATATTAATAAATTTAGTCATCTTTAATTTATTTACCAAAGAAAGTGTCAACCCGTCTATACTAGACACAATTAAAATTTTCTTATACCAAAAATACCCAAAAGGCGTGCCATTCTTAAACTTTTTCCCTTTTCCTCCCCTTGGAGCTACATTCACAATTATTACCCCTTTTTTATTTTCATTTGCATCAATTGCATCAATTATATTTCCGCTTGCCTCCAATTCATTTTTCACTGCAATAAATGTAGGCTGAGTTTTAAACAATGATTTCACCCTTATAACTTGTCTAGCAGAATCATTTGGGTCATTGCAATCGTTTATTATTGTTATATTCATTTTATTTTTTTACCAAAAAAAATCCCTACGTAAGAGGGCTGTTTGTTGATATGTTAATTATTATTTTTTAATTCTTAAACAAAAATACAGCCCTCATTTTGTGAGTCATCATAGACATAGACATCATTTTATCATTTTGAAACTGCATTTTATTCATATATTATATATATTATCAGAATTAAAATCATTGTCAACCCTTAATACTTTTTAAAAAATATTTATATAAAATAAAAAGACGGTAGCGTTTGCGACTGCAAAACGTTTCCCGCCTTTGTTGCGCCCCTTCCTCCGCCGAGGGGCTAGCAATTGAAATTCTCCAACACCCAACGCTCAATCTCTTGCCAACCCTCTGAGCCTTTGTACCTGCCATTACAGCTTGATTCAACCAAAGAGATAACAAAAAGAAAAACACACATCAGAACCGCTTTTTGTTTGTCTTCTCCTGGCAAATCAGAAACCACTGCTTTAGCCATGCATTCCCTAAAATCGTTTGGGAATGTCGCAACCTTTAAGAGATTCTCCAAATACTCCTGCAATGAGTCAAAGAACACAGAACTACTCCCACCGCATTTTTGATAAGAATAATCGATGCCCGCAAGAATATATTCCATATAAATTCTTGCTATCAAAGCTTTCGCGCCAGGAAAACAATCTAACGCCTCATCTGCGGTCTTCATGTGACCGTTTAAACGAAGACTCATGACACCCCCCCTTTTTTTAACTTGTGGAATGAACAACTTTTTCTACACCAACCGTTGGTGCAAAAAAACGAGCCCCCTTCTTTTGGAAAAGGGGCTCGTTTGATTTCTCTAAATTACTTATTTATTTTAGAATGCTCAAACCAACCTCTTTTCCTAAGGGGCTAAAATAAAACCAATAGATTTTATTTACAAGGTTGATTTGATTCATAACAATTTAATAATAGCAGATTATATAAACAAGTCAATAGTTATTTGCTTTTTATCTCTTTTTTAAATTCAATATAAGAATAAACAAAACTATAAACTACAGAAAACATTACTGGAATAATTACAAGATAAAAAGCAATGTCAGGAATAACAAGTCCAAATAAACAAATTATCCCTGAGATTTTAAATAATTTACCGCCAAGCTTATGAGTTTTATTCCAAACATTTTCACTAGCTAAAGTCCAAGGAGTTCTTATACCAATAAAATAATTTTTCTTTGCATTTTCTATTAACACTCCTGAGTAAAAAAACAATACTCCAAGAGCTGGCGCCATAAATTGGCCCATATTAAACCTTGACCCAAGATTCCAAAAAACAGTTAAAACATGAATATAAAATAAAAATAAAAAAATTAATAAAATAAAATTATCAAAATATTTTTCAAATTTTTTAATATTTTCTTTTAATGGGTCAATTTTGGGTAAAATTGTAAATAATAGAAACATTGCTATAGAAATTATAGGCATTAAAAACAAACCCCAAAACTTATTCATATATCCATTTACATTGCCATCTATTCCCCAATGAGAAGCAATTCTATCTGGAAACAAAGGATAAAAATAAATACTAATCAAAAATGAAACTGCAATAATAATTAAAACAACAATTGTATTTTTCTTAATCATAAATTTTTACCTCATTACCAATTTTAATATTAAATTTTTGGCAAAGACCAGAATTAATTTCCAGAACATATTTAGCGTCTTTTTGAGGGTTTACTTGTGGACAATTTATATTTTTACACGGCTGAGTATTTTCTGAAATAAAAATAATTTTTTTATTTTTATTTATCCAAATTATATCAAGCGGAATCTTGGTATTTTTCATCCAAAATGGATAAATTGCCTCTTTATCAAAAACAAATAGCATACCATTATCATCTGCTAAACTTTCTCTAAACATTAATCCTTTTCTTATTTGAAAATCATTTTCTGCAAACTCTATAGCAAAACAATTACTATTTATACACGCTTTACCAACTTTATAATCTACCTCTTTTTCTAGCCATAATCCAGAAATCTGCCAACATAAAAAAATAAAGACTGTAACAATAATAATAGCTAAAAATATTTGCACAGCTTTATTCATCTCTGTTGTCATTCCCAACTTGATTGGGAATCCAGGATTAATTAGACAAGCTCTGGATTCCCGCTTTCGCGGGAATGACACTAAACAATATTTTATTTCTTTGCATTCTTTTTAGCTAAAATAATTTTTTTAGCTAAATCCATAGCCACTATTCTTGGATTTATTTTTTTTGCTAATGATTCTTTCATTACATCTTTTGTAGCTTTTACAATTTTATTCTCCACTGTTTCAAACATTCTTTTTGGATTATATCCCCTATATTCTGCATAAGAGGAAATCACTCCCCCAGCATTAGCTACAAAATCTGGAACAAACATAATTCCCTTTTTGAATAACTCATCTTCAACATTTTCTCTCATTGGAATGTTGCCAGCTTCAACAATTAATTTTACCTTAATATCATTTTTATTTATATCATTTATAACATCTGTAACAGAAGCAGGAATTAAAATATCAACTGGAACTTTCCAAAATTCTTCTGCACAAATAATTTTACCTTGCTTATAATCAGAAATTGGTTTTTTATTTTTAATTATATTTTTCATTATATTTGCCTCAAAACCATTTTTTGCAAAAACAGCTCCATCTTTGTCAGCTATTGCTATGATTTTAGCTCCCATTTCTGTTAAAAAAGTGTAAGCAAAAGTACCCACATTTCCAAAACCATGTATAGAGACTGTAGCCCCTTTGATGTTAACGCCCAAAACTTCTGCCGCTACCTTTGTGGAATGTGCCACTCCAAAACCAGTACTTCCAAATTCATGAGGAAGTCCACATTTCTCACCTTTTTTACCAAAAGTTTTCATACATAAATTTGCTGGCTTCCCTGTAGCTGAATTAAAAATTCCAGTAGCTTCTACAAATTGAGCCATTTCCAACTCACCAGTGTTTACATCAGGCCCTGCAATATACTTTTTAGGGACTAATGGTTTAATTGCTTTTGCAAAACCCTGCATTAATGCTTTTTTTTGCTCAGCACTTCCACCATTCCAAATAATTCCCGATTTTCCTCCACCAAAAGGAATTCCAGCAATTGCATTTTTCCAAGTCATGGCTCTTGCTAATCTTCTTACCTCTTCTTCGGAAACATTAAAATTCATTCTAATACCACCTTTAGCAGGGCCTAAAACAGTATTATCTATGACTAAAAACCCATCTAAGCCAATTTTTGCATCATGAACTTTTACCACATACTCAGGCCCCCATTCATCATCTTTTATAATTTCCATATTTTTTTACCTATTACAGATTATTAATTTTAATATTTATATTTTTCATACGCTTATTCTATCACAATAATTTTATTGCCAAATAGTTTTTATTTTTACAGTTTCTGAAAATTTTGTGTCCCAACCTGTGCCAGCTTCATCTTTTGTTACAATCATTCTTTTTGCTGTCCATATCTCTCCAATGATTAAATCTCCCATTAACACGTCTAAGTCCCCTTTTACTTTTGCCTTGCATCCATAAAAAGCTTCTGTATTATTTATAAGTGGCCTACTCCCCGTGTACGGAGCACAAATCGTTCCGTCTTCCAATTCTAAAAACCAAGCCCAATTAGTTCTTAAAACTACTGGTAATTTTTCCTCGAGCAATGGATCTTTTAGATTAATTATAAAAATATCTTGGCTTAAAGGATTCATTTGACAAACTACTTGACCTGCCTGCGCAGGCAGGTCTTTTTTTCCATTACTAAAACATGGATCATAAACTGTTTCTTCAATAGTGCATTTAAATGCATCATCCCTATACGGCTGAGCTTTTGAATATTCTTGGCAACTACCATCTTTTATTTCACTTGGCATTATTTCAGGGAAAGAATACTTTATAACTTTTGTAGCATTAGGGTTTGTCTCTTTCTCTATAACTATTGGTTCTTTTTTCTGCAATTCTGGCAAAATATTATTATCTATTTTAATCTCTTCTGGTAAAAAATAAATACTAATATACTTTGGTACAGAATCCGTAGCAATCCAATAATAAACAATCACTATAGTTATGATTATTAAACTAAAAAATACAATTATAATAGTTCCTAAAAAATAATTATTTTTGTTTTCTTTTACATCATCTATTGTAATCATGATTTTTACCAAGTCAAATAAAATTATTTAGAATTTTAATTTTGTTTTACAAAAATTATTTGACCGAGTGAATTTTTAATTTTATAAGTTATTATTATATTCTACCACATAACATCAAACTTATGCAAAAAAAGTGCCGCTGATTTGCAACGGCACAATTGGCTAGGATTAGCCTAGCACCTTTTTCTATATCAACTGATCTCAGAAGAGACAGACACTTTGGCTGTTCCTCCATTATAACTTTGGACTTTGGTGTAACGCTCAGAATACGCAGGAGCACCATCCTTTCGGATATGAAACTCGCCGGTTTTATCCCGCGCTGTGGCAAAATCCTCATCAAAGAAACAACCAACAAAGTCGTACCTCTGTGAATACGCTGGTTCTCCGTTGGTACGAATATGAAACCACCTACCATCCAAACAAGCACGTGCTAAACCCTGATGAAACTCTCCAACAAAATCATACCTTTGCAAGTACATTGGAGTGTTGCTTTGAGCAAACACGTGAAACTGAACATCCTTTTCTTCCAACGAGCCTGCGAGTTGAACCACTCTTCTTGTGCCATTGAATGGTTCAAAGACAACCCACGTTCTTCCCCCAACATCCATACGTTCGGGGTCTGCCATAGAAACCATCATTCCTCTATTCTTCTTGCTACCCATAACACATTTCTCCTAAGTTTCAGAAACACAAAACCTGAAAGAACAAAAAAATCCCCTTTCGCTAAGTTTACAATCTACGGACAGCGAACCAATGATCGCTCCACCACGTGGTTTCTCCTCTGAAAACTGCCACATACCCCTCTTTTAATCCTGCTTTAGATGTGTGGGCAGAAATCCAACAATGCAGGTCAAGCACACCAACATCATCGTGCCAAAAATCAGCACAATCATGCTCACATGCAAATTTGGGATCAGACTCTAAATCTGCCAAAACCGCTTGAGGATCGCTTAGTGGCTTATAGCCCAAGCTAGCTAAATATGCCAAAACTGTCCTGTTACACTGAGTACCGATTTCGAGCTTCACATAATCGATATCGATATCTGTACCTGAGAAAGATGGAGCTTTTGCAACAACCCCTTCTTGTGCCCACCTTCTTATGACATAACCTTCTCCCCATTTCTTTTCATGAGTTCTGGCAATCGCTAATTTAAAGGTTTGATTGCGATCGATTTGAGTCACACGCCGAGAAATAATCACTACCATAGAGCATTTCTTGAAAGAACAAACCGAAAGAACAAAAAAATCCCCTTGAAGGGGACCTGTGTTTTTACACTACTTAGCTGATGCTATTTGCTAAAAAAACAACAAAATCCCCTTCCGTAAGGAGGTTTTTATTGTTTTATTTTGTAAAACAAATAACATCATATTTTAAATTTATCAAATGCACACTTGAATGTCAATAGTAAATGGTGTATTATTAACAATATATATTTTATGGCAAAAAAAGCAAAGGCTGAAGTTAAAAATATCCTGCAAACTCGTCCACCTGTTGTGGTTGTTTTGGGACATGTGGATCATGGCAAAAGCTCTTTGCTTGAAGCAATTAGAGATTTTAAAATAACCGCCAAAGAATCTGGAGGAATTACCCAACATATTGGAGCTTATGAAATAGATGAAAAAGGCAAAAAAATAACTTTTATTGATACACCAGGACACGAAGCTTTTTCAGCAATGAGAGCCAGAGGCACAGAAGTAGCTGATGTTGCATTGCTTGTAATTGATTCTGCTCAATCTGTACAACCCCAAACTAAAGAGGCTATCAATGTTATAAAACGCTCTGAAATACCAATGATTGTTGTACTAAACAAAATTGATTTGCCAAATGCTGACCCAGAAAAAATAAAAAGAGAGCTTTCAAAAGTTGATATTTTTGTAGAATCAATGGGCGGAGAGATTCCTTCAGTTGAAGTTTCAGCTAAAGAAAAAACAGGTATTGATGAATTACTTGAAATGATTTTACTTATTTCAGATTTAAAAGAATTAAAATCAGAAACAGATTTACCTGTAGAAGGATTAATAATTGAATCTTATATGGATGCTGGCAAAGGACCTGTAGCCACAGCAATAATAAAAAAGGGTATTTTAAATTTAAAAGATATAATAGCTACAGACATTGCCTTAGGAAAAGTAAGAGGCATGCAAGATTTCCAAGGAAAACAAATTCAAAAAGCTCTCCCCTCTCAGCCTGTAGTTATTTTAGGTTTTGAAAAAGTTCCAGCTGTTGGAGAAAAATTTAAATTTTTCAAATCTGTAGAAGATGCACAAGCAAAACTTAAGATAGAATCACAAAAAAGAGAAATTAATGTTTCTGTTATTGACAATGATCCCTCTAAAAAAATTGTAAATATAATTTTAAAAGGAGATGTTTTTGGTTCAATTGAAGCTATTGAAGGTGTTTTAAAAAATTTACCGCAAGAAAAAGTTATTTTAAGGATTTTAAAATCAGAAGTTGGAGATATTAATGAAACAGATATAAAAACAGCAGAAATGGTCAAAGCTCAAATTATTGGCTTTAGAGTAAAAATTAGTCCAACTGTAGTAAAAATGATGCAAAAAGAAGAAGGGCAGAAAATAAGAATAAAGACCTTTAATATAATTTACGATTTAATCCAAGAAGTAAGATTTGGAATGGAAAAATCACTTGAAGCTGAAGTTGTAAGAAGAGACATTGGTAAAATAAGAGCATTAGTACTATTCTTTGCAGAAAAAAATAGACAAATTGTTGGTGGTAAAATTCAAGATGGAGAAATTAAAAAAGGTTTAAAATTAGAAATATTTAGAAATAATGAAAAAGTTGGGTCTGGTAGAATAATTGAACTTCAAAGAGATAAAAAGGTAGTTGATAAATTAAGTAAGGGAGATGAATGTGGAATTTTATTTGAAGGAAATACTAAAATCGAAAAAGATGATATTCTGGTTGCTTTCATCGAAGAACGCAAAAAATCCGAATTATAAATATGCCTACAACAAATAGAATAGATAAAGTTAATTCCCTACTTTTGCAAGAAATTAGTAAAATAATTTTACAAGATTTTGATTTTTCTGATTGCCTTGTTACTTTAACTCACGTTGATGTAACTGCAAATTTAATTGATGCCAAAGCATTTATTACAGTTCTTCCCGATGAGAAAAAAGACAAAATAATTAAAATCTTAAACACTAATATTAGAGATGTCCAAAAAAAAATCAATAAAAAGTTAAATATGCGTCCAATTCCAAAAATAAAATTTGTCAGAGATGAAAACGTTAAACAAGCAGCCAAAATAGAAGCTCTACTTGAAAAAATAAAAACAGAAAATAATTAGTTTAATAGTTGAAAATTTATAAAAATTGTGTAAAATGATATTTATATTGGCCTGGTAGCTAAGTAGTAAAGCAACGGTCTGCAAAACCGTTATACGTGGGTGCGATTCCCACCCAGGCCTCAAAATTGAAAATTTGTTTAAATATGCCCAGGTGGCGGAATGGTATACGCACAACACTTAAAATGTTGCGAGATTTTTCTCATGCGGGTTCGACTCCCGCCCTGGGCACACTTCAATTCTTTCAGTGCAAGCAAAAAAAATCACTAATAATTATTAGTGATTTTTTTATTTATCTGTGTAAATCTGTTTCTAATCTGTGTAAATTAGTGTTTATTAACTCTCAATAACTTCAATATATGATATTTTTGCACCAAAGTTCTTCGCATCTTGATATTCCTCCATCCAAATATCTGCATGATAATTTCCTTTTCTTTTGTTCATTCTATCTTCAACTACAAATATCTTATCTCCATATAATTCAGGTATTCTTACTTTTGTCCCAAAAGGTAATAGGTTATTTGCAATAATTCCATCTACAACTTGTTTGTTTGAAGCTGTAATAAATGGAGAATCATCAGTTTGATCGGGAGTGCTTGAGTAAGCTGTAATTACCATTTTTACTTTTTTAACAACCTCATAGTCACTTCTATCTAATTTGCAAATTGTTAGATGTCCATTATTTAATTTAGGCTTATTTACTAAATTAAAAATAGAAAATCCAGTTGGCAAATCAGCATTAGTTTCCGCGGGCACGACTAAAGCAAATATTATAATTCCTACAGCAAACCCTAAAACAATACAACTTGCTGTTAAAATTCCCTTGATTATTTGATTTTTAATGGCTTTTATTGTAATCATAAATTTAAAAACCCCAATCTTTAGGGTAATTTTTAATTGTAGCATATTTAAGCTTCCTTGTCAATAGTTACACACCATTTTGTCAACATAGTCAATAGTTGACAAAATCACCAAAAAACAGCATTTATGCAACAAAAAACAGAGCACCAGCTCTGTTTTTCTCTAATTTAATTACTTACATTGGTTTATCCCACTCAGGACTCAATAAATGCAAATGTAAATGGTCTATCACCTGACCACCTTCTCTACCAACATTAAAAAGCAATTTATATCCTTCAAGATTTTTATCTTTTGCAATTCTCTTTGCAGTTAAAAACAATTCTCCAATTATTTCTTTATCTGATTCTTCAACATGTTTTATAGACTCAATGTGTTTTTTCGGAATAATCAAAATATGAACCTTTGCCTTAGGGATAATATCATTTAACACTATAATGTCAGGGTCTTCATAAACCTTATCAGAAGGAATTTCTCCTTTTATAATTTTACAAAAAATACAATCTTCCATTTTATTTTACTTTATAAGTTAAATTCACAGTTACATTTACTTCCATTTGACCTGTTTGAATATCTGGAGCTATAGATTTTTCCATTGCAACGCTAGCACCACCCATTCCATAAATAGGTTGAGGATAATTATCATATCCCTCTGAAACATTAACTAATTTACCCAATCTCAAACCAGCTTCATTAGCTAAAGCCTCTGCTTTTGTCTTTGCTTCTGCTATTGCTTTTGTTCTAGCTTCTGCTTTTATCTTTTCCATATCATCTACTGTAAATTGTAATTGACCAACATCATTAGCCCCAGAAGCTGTAGCTTTGTCTAAAATATCATTTATCTTATCAAAATTCCTTATTTTAACTGTTATCTTTTGATCTAAAGAATATCCCTTAAAAGTTCTTCCACCCCAATCTGTCCAATCATAAACTGGATTCAAATTATATAAGGTAGTTTGAATATCTTTTTCATCAACACCTGTTTCCTTTATTGCCTTTATAATAGCTGCCATTTTTGTATTATTTTGATTAACTGCATCCTGACTTTTTAAAGACTCTGTTTTAACCCCGATACTCACAAGACCAATATCTGGTTTAATATATGCTTTGCCAGTACCTGAAACTATAATGTCTTGGGGCACATTTTGTGGCAAAGACTGAAATTTATAAACCAATCCTCCAATAATTGATACTAAAATTATTAATACCAATAATCCTGACAGCATAAAAACTCTGTCAGACAACTCAAATTTTTTTGTTTGTTCTTCCATAATTTTAAAAAAATTAATAATATTTTATTTTTTTGAATAAATTTCTATAACTCTTTGCAAAGTATTTCTTGCATTTTGATCTTTCATATTTTTTAAAGTATTTCTTGCATATCTTAAATAATAATCTCTCAAATTATTGCCATTTGAATCTTCACATGGATTTTCAATATGTTGAGCAAGAAATAAAACTACTTCCATATCTGTCGCAGGCTCTATATCTTTTTTTTCTAAATTTTCCATAAATTTGATAATTTTAACTTATTCTGTTGTTGTACCATCAAAATTTTCTTCATTTGCCATTGCCTCTTCTTTAGTAATACGCACAATTTGATCTTTGTGATGTGCTGGGCTATAAATTGTATAAAGTTTTAGATCTTCTGTTTCTGAAACATTTATAACATTATGCTCTGCTCCACAAGGAACCACAACAGCAGATCCATCTGAAACATCGCATTCATTACCATCAATTATTACTTTACCTTGACCTTTTTCAAACCTAAAAAATTGATCATTATCTGTGTGTACTTCCATACCAATTTCTTCTTTTGGTTTAAGTGACATTAAAACCAACTGACTGTGCTTACCTGTATAAAGCACTTTTCTAAAATTATTATTTTCTAAAGTTTCTTTTTCTATATTTTGACAAAATCCCTTCATAGTATTAAATATTTAATTGTAATAATTAATTTTACTTTAGTTTAAATAAGTCCGCAACTCTTGACATAAAAAAAATATACTCTATTATAAGATAGGGAAAGGAGGTGCTCTATGTGGGAGCAATTTTTCGAACCACTCCTAGCTCTGGTTGGGCTAACCATTGTGTGGTTGGCAATTGGGCTGACAAGCTCAATCATTATGTCGCTAGACAAAAAAGCCTGGCGAGTACTCCAACCTTACAACTGGGATGTGCTAGTAATGACGGGATTGGGACCATTCGTATGGATTCCATACCTCGTCACAAAAGTCTTTTTGGTTCTGTTTCCCGATGAAAAAACGACTAGTGCGTAGCCGTGAGTCTGGCATCAGAACAGAGCCGTTGGTACTTGTGCCAACGGTTTTTTTGTTCTATTTTTTCCAATTATTATCCAAACAACCTCAATACTCAAAACTATAAATACCTTGTCGGTACAATCGTACTAACAAGGTATTTTAACTTAACTATGAAAATTTAAGATAATTTTATTATGATAATCCAAAGTATTTTCTCACGGTGTCGTCATTATAAATTTTTTCTGCTGTTATAATATTCACATAGGGATTTATTTCAAACATTTCACACAAAAGCTGAATTTCTTTTTCGCAAGGATATGGATATACCCAAACACTTTTTTGTATTAAATAAAATCCTAATTTTTTAAGCTTGTCGCGTAAAGCATCGCGTGCTATTCTTCTCTGCCCTTCAGGAATATCAAAAATTATTATTCTCCATTTTTTATCCCATTTATTTGGTTTTTCTATTCTCATATTTTCATACTGCATTTCTTTTACAATTTTTTTACCTCGTTCTGTAAGCTCTACAATAAATTTACCATTATTCTCTTTTAAAATTATTATTTTATTTTTATTCAAACCAGCCAATGACCTTGATAATCTTTTAGGATCAGCATTTTTATATTTCCAATCTTTCTTTTTGATTTTAATAATTTCCTTAGCAATGTTATAAAGCAAATTAGGCGATAAAACCACTGTCACTGTTATTATTCCAGCAACAGCCATCAAAAGCAAAACATCTTTTGTAACTTCTCCATATCTCCTTTGCATAATTTAATTTTATTACCACCCAACTACCTTGTCAATACGATCGTGCTGACAAGGTATTTATACTTGTTTAATATCTAAGTTTAAATAAGTCCGCAACTCTTGACAATATTATTTAAATATGCTTATAATAATATATTATTAAAAATTGGAATTTAACAATAAACATCGATTTCTGTAATATTTGCTATATGTGATTTGGATTTTTGCCTTTGTCCACTTCGGACTTTGGCTCAACCCGACACTCCCTCCCAAAAGGAGAAGGCAAATGTTAAGCAGAAAAGGCGTTGCAACAGAAATTTCTGATTTGCGACGCGTAATTCAAGCTTGTTCTTGGGCTGTGAAGTTGCTACGCGACCCAACAGAATCGCGACTCATAGCAACTACCTCAGAGATCAACGAGCTCCTTTCCGAATTCACTTCTCTACGAAGAGAATTACGAAAAGAGTATCGTCGTCTCAAGAGGACTAAGTAGTCTCCAACAAAACTACTGAGCGGGAATCCAAACCGCTCTTTTTTTATGCAAAATTATTTTGTCAAAAAACAAGTTTTATCCATTCTCTATCTACTTTTTATATCTTCTTTATATGTAAATACCTTGTCAATACGATCGTACCGACAAGGTCATCCAAGTTAGAAAAATTGAAAACAAAAAAATAAATAAAAATTCCCTACTATGAGAATTTCACAATCTTATAAAAGTTGGAGAAGTATTTTTATAAGTTTTTAATATAATATTTCTTACTTCTTTAGTATTTTTTGGATAAAATCTTTTAATATTTGGTAAGTTTTTAAGTAAATCCTCTTCATTTTCTTTACCTAATAAATTGTGGCTCATTCCTTGAAATCTATAATGAACATTACCAACTACACCTATAATTTTAACATTAGCATTTCCGTAACAAACATCATTTCTTAATTGCTCATAATTTCTCATAATCACAAAAGGCACCATAGAATACACATAAGGTTTATATCCTGATTTTGCTAGCCCTGCAGCCAGTCCCATAAAAGTTTGTTCTGTAATGCCTGCATTTATATATTGCTTAGGATATTTTCTTTGAAACTCTTGCATATAAGTAAAACCCACGTCCCCTACAATTAAAATAATTTTCTTATCTTTTTTAACAAGATCTTCAAGTGTTTCCATAAAAACTCCTCTTGCATTTCTTGCAATTTTTTCATGTTTTGCTTCCTTAATTAAACCATTGGTAAAACCAGGAATAGATGATAAATTATCTTTCATATTATTTATTAAGATTATTATTTAATTCTGCTAATGCTTTTTGGTAATTTTCTAAATCCACATTTTTATAATGCCACTCAAGTTTATTTTCAAAAAAAGAAACTCCTTTTCCCTTAGTTGTCTTAGCAATAATAACACTAGGTTTTTCTTTATTTGCAGTAAAATCGCCATTTAAAGCTTTTTCTATCTCTGTATAATTATGTCCATCAATTTTAGCCACATTCCAGCCAAACGCTTTCCATTTTTCAGCTAAAGGCTCTAAATCTATAACTTCTTTAGTTTTGCCCATTGCTTGAAAGCCATTATTATCAATAATTACAATTAAATTATTTAACTTATGCTGACTTGCTAGCATAGCTGATTCCCAAGTAGTGCCACAATTTAATTCACCATCTGACATTAATACATATGTTTTCCAACCCGCCTGCTGGCGAGGCAGGTTTTCCTTACTTAATTTTGAAGCTATAGCTGACCCCAAAGCAAAGGGCAGGCCATGACCCATTGAGCCACCAGACATTTCCACGCCCCTTATTTCTGGCTCAGCTAAACCAATATACTTTGAATTCCCAATACAATAAGTGTCTAAATCGTTTTTTGGGATAATCCCTTTTTCAGCTAAAAAATAATAAAGTGATGCTGCCACCCAACCTTTAGATAAAATAAACCTATCTCTATTTTCTTTTAAATTTTTGTCTAAATTAATTCTAGAAAACAAAACTGCCATAATATCTATGCACGAAAAATTAGAACCTATATGAGAAGTTCCGGCCTTGTGTACCATTTCTAAAACTTTTTTTCTAGCGTTATTTGCTATTTTTGCATAATCTTCCATATAATTTTTTTGTCATTGCGAGCGAGCCAAAAGGGCGAGCGTGGCAATCTAGAGTTTAAATACCAACTTTGGATTGCTTCGGGGTACCCTTTGGGTCTTGCGACCTCCTCGCAATGACGACGAGCACAAATTATAGTTTTCCTTGGGAAGCTTGGCTATTTTCTTTTGCTTTTTTATAAAATTCATTTTTAGCTGATAAAATATTTTCTTCTTTACCAGCCCAAATTTTCATTGGACTATCTTGCAGATCCCTACCATAAGAAAAAGTAATTGGCCAAAGATTTTTTCCATTTTTTTGCGATAATTTCACAATTTCATTTAAATTATTAGTTGCATCTTCATCGCTTTGCCCTCCAGACAAAAATACAATTCCTGCTATTTCAGCTGGCACACATTTTTCTAAAACCTCTAAAGTTTTTTCTGCAATTTCTTTGGAGTTTGATTGATCAACGCAATCTTTACCAGCAAGCACCATATTTGGCTTTAAAATCATTCCAGGAAAATATACTTCTTTTTGCTTAAGTTGTTCAAAAACAATTTTTAAAACTCTTTCCGAGACTTCTTTACATTTGTCAATTGTATGAGAACCTTCCATTAAAACCTCTGGTTCAACTATTGGAACCAAGCCTGCTTCTTGTGAATACAAAGCATATTCTGCTAAAAGTTTTGCATTTTCTAAAATACAACCCTCTGTTAGTAATAAATCATTTTCAATTATAAAAACAGCTCGCCATTTTGTAAATTTGGCTCCAGCTTTTACGTAATCAATCAATCTATCTTGTAGAGTATCTATACCTTCGGTTATTTTTTCAATTTCACTTTTATTAAAACTTTCCAAGCCCTGATCCACTTTGATGCCTGGAATTATTCCCTTTGCAATCAAAAATTCTGGGAATAAAACTCCTTCATTTGTTTTTTGATATAAAGTTTCTTTAAACAAAATTACTCCTGAAATATATTCTTCAATTGCAGGTGTTGTAAAAAGCATTTCTCTATAAACTCTACGATTTTCTTCTATGTTCTCTATGCCAGCTAATACAAAACGTTTTTCAATTGTATTTAAACTTTCATCAGCTGCCAAAATGCCCTTGCCCGGAGTTAATAATTGCTTTGTTATATGTTCTAATTTTTTTATATCCATAAAATATTTTTATTAAAAATATAAAAAGCGGAGGAGGTGGGACTCGAACCCACGAGACCCGTGAAGGTCACGCCTTTCCAGGGCGTTGCAATAGCCACTATGCGACTCCTCCATAATTTTAAACCCTATTTAATCTAGCTGCATAATTAAATGCGTAAAAATAATTATTCCACTTTTCATCACTAGATTGATAAACATTATCAAAATAAAAATAATCCACCAGCATTTCTCTCACTCTTAATAATTCTTTTAAACGTTTTTTGTTTTTAACATCAATAATTGTCAAATCAAGTAATTCCAAAGCTCTCTCAAAAGAAGCTCTACTCATCTTAATATCTCTTTTACTCCAATTTATTGCTCGACCTATTTCAGATCCAATATTTGCCATTTGCTCTGCAAGTGAAAAATCAAACCATCTATTTTCAAATTGTTTATCTAAAATCATTTTTTTATTTAACAACAAATTTATTTACTATATCAATTATTTTATTTCTTATTTCTAAATTATCAATTCCTCTAGTACGATTGCCCAAAGCTGGTTTTAAATTAATCATCGAATCAAATTCTACAAAATTTTCATTATCAAAATCTGGATGTAAATTTATTCCCCAAAGATTTTTCGGCTCACAATTTTCTTGCTCCATTAAGAACTGCTCCAAATCAACATGCATTTCAGCATCAAAAGCAATAATTTCTTTTTCAATATCAACAACAGCCTTCACGAGGTTTTCATACATTCTTTTTGTCATTTCTTTTAATTCTGCACTCTCAATTTTATTTTGCTCTTTTAGAATTTTCACATACTTTAAATTTATCTTTTTATTAACTATTTATAATAGCACCTTACCACAAAAATCTAAAACTCCCAAATTATTTTATGTTTCTTAATGCTTTTATTCTTTCTTCTACTGGGGGATGAGTCATAAATAATTTTGTAAACCAATTGAAAGATTCCTTACCTTTAAATGGTGAAGAAATAAACAAATGACTTGTAGCAGTATTAGCTGTTCTCATAGGCGTGGCATCTTGCGATATTTTCTCTAAAGCACTAGCCAAACCTTCTGGGTATCTTGTAAGCAAGGCCCCAGAAGCATCTGCCAAAAACTCTCTTTTACGAGAAATTGCCAATTGTATTAAAGTAGCTGCTATTGGAGCTAAAATTGCTGCTAAAACTCCAACAATTAATAAAATTACGCCCAAATTACCTTTATTATCATTATCTCTGTTTCTACCACCAAAAGCAGACATCCTAAAAAACATATTAGAAACAATAGAAACAACTCCAGCTAAAATTACTACTACAGTAGATAAAAGCATATCTTTGTTGCCAATATGTGACAATTCATGAGCTATCACGCCCTCTAATTCTTTTTTATCTAATCTAGCCAATAATCCTTGAGTTACAGCTACAACTGCGTGCTTTGCATCACGCCCAGTTGCAAAAGCATTAAGCTGTGTTTCAGGAATTATATAAATTTTAGGAACTGGCAAACCAGCTGTAATACACAAATTCTCAACTATATGGTAAAGCTCAGGATTTTTGTCATGCTCAACAGGAACTGCGCGAGTCATTGCAAGCACTAATTTATCAGACCACCAATAACTGCCAAAACTCATAAAGAAACTTATAATCACAGCAAAAAATATAAATGCATCATTGCCAGATAAATAGGCAAACAGCCAGCCCAATAAAATTATAAACACAAAAAACCCCGTGAGCAAAGCCCAAGTTTTTCTCGTATTTGAATCTGCATGAGTATATAATGTTGCCATATATTACTTCGTCATTGCGAGCGAGCAAAGCGAGCGTGGCAATCTAGAATTATTTCACCCACTCTGGATTGCTTCATCGCCTCTGGGCTCCTCGCAATGACAACAACAAAAATTAAAATTTAACATTTACATTTTCGCGCTCTTTGGAGTCGGATACTTCGAATAATTCCATTTCTGAAAATCCCAATTGTTTGGCAATTAAATTGGTTGGGAAAACTTGAATTTGGATATTTAGGTCACGTACATTGACATTATAAAATCTGCGTGAAGCTTGAATTTTGTCTTCTGTATCAGTTAGTTCTGTTTGCAATTGTAAAAAATTAGTTGAAGCTTTCAAGTCCGGATAGCTTTCCGAAACAGCAAACAAACTTTTTAAAGCATCTGTTAATTGATTTTCTGCTTGCGCTTTCTGTGCCATTCCTTGAGTGGCTATTGCTTTTACTCTGGCTTCTGTAACTTTTTGGAACACACTGCTTTCATGACTTGCATAGCCTTTTACCGTTTCAATTAAATTTGGAATTAAATCGTATCTTCTTTTTAATTGAATATCAATATCAGACCACGCTTCTTTGGCCCGCATTCTTAATTTTACCAAACCATTATAACTAGCAACTAGCCAAAAAACTACCACAATAATAATTCCCCAAAATATAAAACCAAACATATTTTTGAAATTCAATCATTTTTGTTGGGCTTCAATCCAGGCATTAAGCAATGGATGTTGCACAACAAATTTATGATTAAATAATTTAAGTAACATAAAAAAATCTTCTAATTCATCTCTAAATTTTTCAGGCCCCGAAAATATTTCCCAACCTTCTAAAACTATATTTTTTGCATATTTGTGCAAAATTTCGTAATCTGATTTTCTTTTCAAATAATTTATAATTTGCTTAAATTCTCCCCTATCTAGCCAAATCCCCTGACAATTTTTACAAAAATCAATTTTAACTTTTGAATCATCATATTTTGTTTCCACAAACATAATACGGCAAACTGGACATTGCTTTTTACTATGAGAAAATTCAAATTTACCTTTATCTCTCCAAATATCAAAATCAAGCCAATTTAATTGTTTGTCTTTATCATCTTTAGCTAGGCGCAATTCATCTTTATCAAACCAAATTCCCAAACATTCCTCGCAATAATCAACTTCTACATTATAAAAATGTATTTTTTTTAATTCCCCATGTTTATTTGGACAATCCATATTTTTTAAAATTTAATTATTTACTTTATTCTAACAAAAAACTTGCCTTAAAACAAGCAAGTTTTTTAAGGGAGTCCCGACCGCAATCGCGGGACGACACTTACGTCGCAACGCATTGCGACGAACCTTAATTAATATCCGCCGTCCATCATTGGATTTGGCATACCGTGATTATGACTATCTTCTTTTTTTGGTAAATCAGCTACAATAGCTTCTGTAGTAAGTAGCATACTAGCTGCAGATACCGCGTTTTCTAAAGCAGTTCTAGTAACTTTGACTGGATCTACAATTCCAGCTTCTATCATACTCTTTACATATTCTCCTGTATTTGCATCAAAACCAAAATCATCATTTCCCTCTTTAATTTTCTGCACAACAACTGCACCATCAACTCCTGCATTTTGAGCAATTTGTCTTATTGGTTCTTCTACTGCACGCTTTAAAATATTTGCTCCTGTTTGCTCATCCCCTTCTAATTTTAGATTTTCTAAAACTAACGAAGCTCTAAGCAATGCCACTCCACCACCAGGAACAATTCCTTCCTCCACAGCTGCTTTAGTTGCATTTAAAGCATCTTCTAATTTGTGTTGTTTGGCTTTTTGCTCTACTTCTGTAGCAGCACCCACTTTTATAACTCCTACTCCCCCAGATAATTTTGCTAATCTTTCTTGAAATTTTTCTTTATCAAAACTTGATTCTGCAGTTTCCATTTGTGTTTTAATTTGCAAAATCCTATTATCAATTTCTTTTTTATCTCCTTTCCCTTCAACAATAGTTGTATTTTCTTTTGTAGAAATTATTCTTCTTGCTTGCCCTAACATCTCAATTTCTACATTTTCCAATTTCATACCTTTTTCTTCTGAAACAACTTGTCCCCCTGTAATGTAAGCTATATCTTCAAGCATTTCATTTTTTCTATCACCAAATCCAGGAGCTTTAACTGCTAAAGCAGAAAATATTCCTCTTAGTCTATTTAAAATTAAAGTTGCTAAAGCATCACCATCCACATCATCTGCAATAATTACCAATTCTTTTTTACCAAGTTTTATAATCTTTTCTAAAATTGGTAAAATTTCTTGCAAAGAGCCAATTTTTTTATCGGTAAGCAAAATATATGGATCTTCAAAAATTGCTTGCATTTTTTCTGAATCCGAAACCATATAATGTGAAATATAACCTCTATCAAATTGTAAACCTTTTACAATTTCTTTTGAAAGCCCAAAGGTTTTTGATTCTTCAACTGTAATTACCCCATCTTTTCCAACTTCATCCATAACTTCAGCAATCAAATTACCCATCTCTTCGTCTTGTGCAGAAATCTTTGCTACTTGAGCTTTTTCTTCTTTTGTTGAAATTTGTTTTGCTTTTGTTTTCAAAGATGAAATAATAGCATCTTTTGCTAAAACAATTCCACGTCTCAAGGCCAAAGGATTAGCTCCAGCAGCTACATTTTTTAACCCTTCTGTTGCAATTGCCTGACAAAGCAAAACAGCTGAAGTTGTTCCATCTCCAGCTACATCATTAGTTTTTGAAGCTACTTCTTTTATAATTTCAGCTCCAATATTTTCAACTGTATCTTCAAGCTCAATTTCTTTGGCAATACTTACTCCATCATTAGTAATTGTAGGACTTCCAAAACCAGAACCCAAAACAACATTTCTACCTTTTGGCCCCAAAGTTACTTTAACTGCATTAGCCACTTTATCTAAACCAATTTTTAATGCTTTTCTTGCATCTTCACTATATTTTATTTGTTTTGCCATATAAATATAAAAGCGAAAAAAATAATTTTATTTAAAAAAGCGAAGCAAATGAACTTTTTTGGAAGTTGCGACCACAGTCGCAAGTTGAGCACACGGCAGTGGCTCAACCGGAAAAAAAGTTTATTTGTTGAACTTTTAAAATTAATTTTTAAGCTTATTAAAATTTTGATTAGTGAGCTTAAATTACTCAATTATTGCTAAAATATCTGATTCTACTGCGATTAAATATTCCTTATCTTCAATCTTAATTTCGCTAGGTCCATATTTTGAAAACAAAACTTTATCACCCGGCTTTACCGACAAAGGAACAATTTTTCCATCATCTGTTTTCCTACCAGGGCCTATGGCTATAACTTTTCCAGTTTCTGATTTTTCTTTACTAGCTGTTTCAGGCAGAAAAATACCTGACTTAGTTTTTTCTTCTTCTTTTACTGCCTCAATTAAAATATGATCTGATAAAGGTCTTATATTCATTTTTTTAAGTTATTAATTATATTATTTTATTAGTATTTATAATTTAATCTATTGCTATTCACATGTCAACCTTGACTTTTATCAGAAAATATGCAAAAATATTTTTAGCTACTTCTTTGCAAATTCACAAAAAACTGCTACAGGAGAATAGAAATGTTTCTCGTTTTGTCCCTAAGTATTATTGCTGGAGTAACGCACATCGTAGCTTTTGCTCTTTACAATAAGCAAATGATTCAAGGGCTGTCTCGCCCGAACACTGCGACATGGACATTGTGGGTATTCCTAACAATCCTCAATGCCACAAGCTACACATTTATGAGCAAAAAAAACTCACTGACAGTGACAAAACCAAACCCGCCGGACTTCGGTCTCGACGGTTCTTTTTTTATTTTCTTTTCCCATTTTCATTAATACTCTATAAAAATGCCATAGCATAATTAGCAAGTACTAATTTATTTAAAATCATGGTACAAAAATTAAAAATTATAATTTAAAAAAATTTCTCAATTCTCTATCTTCACCAATATCATCAATTGTTATCAATCGGATTTCAGAGTCTTTTAATCCAAAAAACTTTTTAAGCATATTAATTTGTTTTTTACATTCGTATGGAATAACCCAAATACTTTTTTGGAATAAATAAAAACCAAGTTGTTTCAATTTTCCGCGTAAAGCCTCTCTATACTGCCTTTTCATTTGAGCTATGTCAAACATTACCATTCGCCATTTTTTGTCCCACTTTTTTGACTTTTCAATTTTTAAATCATTAATTTGCATCCAACCCACCTTTCTCTTCCCTTTTTCTGTAAGTGAAATAAAAATTTGTCCACCACTATTTTCGAATTTAATTAATCCTTGTTCCCTTAATCTATAAAAAGTATCATAAACTTTTTTCTTGGGATATTTTCTTAACCCTTTAAATTCCTTTAACAAATTTACTATAAAATATGGCGAAGTGATAGCAATTGTCATTAAGCTAGCTAAAATTAAAACACTCAAAATTCCTATTGCAATTTCAGAATTTGATTTTCTAAAATAATTATTTTTGTTTCTCATAGATTTTCTAACTAACTATATCCCTTATTTTACCAAATACTTCATAAAAATGCTATGGCATAATAAAAAAGTATCATTATTATTGCGTTGTATAACATGTTTCATAATAAAAAAAGCGGGGCAAATGAAATCCCCGCAAAGAACAACGCCAAAGACAAAAGAAGACTTGCCTTCTAAAAAAGCTTGTGCAGATTACAAGTAGCCCAAAAAATAGCTTCTGCACAAACCAAACAAATAACCCAACGAATCAATGCTCGTGCATTAACCCCGGGATGTTCACCCCCTCGAAATTTCCTAGTTTTTCTTGTCATACTTCTTGTCATCTTGCCACCCCACTTTCAATCTAAAAGTTGAGAAAAAAATTTGCGCCTGTAAATACAACTAAGTGCAACTTGAAAACTGCACACAGCTCTTCCTCTTTTCTTTGTTTCATCCATATTCAAAAAAAAGAAAACTTCTTCAATCGCCCTTTCTGCCCTCAAGAATGTTTCTTTTGCAAAATTTTCCTTGTTCCCAAGAATAAAATCTTCCATATTCTCTAGAATAAAATTGACTTTTGCGATATTTCCATATATCCGCACCTCAAAAAACTTTCCTACTAGCTCACACCAGTCTTTGAGGATTTTGCTCCTATCAGAAGTAATCATGATCTGTCCTTTCTCAATTAAATGTACTAAGTTTAGATTATACTATTATATGTAAAATATCAATTCTTTTTTTTAAATATTTTTTAGATATTTACCTGTATGAGATTTTTTATTTTTTATAATTTCTTTAGGACTACCTTCTGCTACAATTTGCCCTCCAGCTTCTCCACCTTCTGGCCCCATATCAATTAAATAATCAGCACAAGATATAAAATCTATATTATGTTCAATTGTTAAAACTGTATTTTTTTTATTGACTAAATTTCTTAAAACAGCTACTAATTTTTTTATATCTTCAAAATGCAAACCAGTTGTTGGCTCGTCTAGTATATATAAAGTTTTACCAGTATCTCTTCTTGAAAGTTCTGTGGAAAGTTTAACTCTTTGAGCTTCACCTCCAGATAATGAAACTGCAGCTTGACCAAGTTGTATATATGAAAGGCCCACTTCTTTTAAAGTTTTCATTTTTTCATAAATTCCTGGAATATTTTTGAAAAACTCTAAAGCTTCTTCAATTGTCATGTCTAAAATATCGGAAATATTTTTTCCTTTATAATCAATTTCCAAAACTTCTTTATTATATCTTCTGCCCCTACATTCTTCACATTCCACATATATATCTGGTAAAAAATACATCTCAACTTTCTTTTGACCTTGACCTTCACATGCTTCGCATCTTCCACCTTTTACATTAAAACTAAATCTACCTGGGCCATATCCTCTTATTTTTGCTTCTTTGGTTTTAGTAAAAATATCTCTGATAAAAGAAAATGCTCCGGTATATGTAGCCGGATTTGATCTTGGAGTTCTGCCAATTGGAGATTGATCAATTAAAACAATTTTGTTAATATTTTCTTTTCCCAAAATTTCTTTATGCTCTCCCGGCTCATCTTTTGCCCTATAAAATTCTTTAAGTAATGCTCTTGCTAAAATATCTGAAACTAATGTTGATTTTCCAGAGCCCGAGACTCCAGTAATGCAAACAAATTTACCTAAAGGAATTTTAGCATCAATATTTTTTAAATTATTTTCTTTAGCTCCGACAATTGTTAAAAATTTATCTTCTTTTTCTAAATTTTTATTTTGTTTTGTAATTATTAAATCATCACTAACTTTTTTTCTACCTGACAAATAATCTCCAGTTAAAGTGTGAGATTTTAATAAATCTTTTGCAGTGCCTTCAAACACAACTTTTCCTCCGTGCTTTCCAGCTCCTGGTCCAATTTCAATTAGCCAATCAGCTGACATCATAGTTTGTGAATCATGCTCTACTACCACAACAGTATTCCCCAAATCTCTTAATTGCTTTAAAGTTTCAATTAATCTATTTTGATCTCTGGCATGCAAACCTATAGAAGGTTCGTCTAAAATATATAGCACGCCAGACAATTTTGAACCAATTTGTGTGGCCAATCTTATTCTTTGCTCTTCTCCACCAGACAAAGTACCTGCTTTTCTTGCTAAAGTTAAATAATTTAAGCCAACATCAATTAAAAATTGCGTTCTATCTAAAATTTCTTTTACAATTGAATTTGCAATTTTTAGATCTCCAGAGCTCAATTTTTTGTCTAAATTATCAAAAAAATCTTTTACTTTTTCAATTGAAGATTCAGAAATTTGATCAATTGATTTTTCATTAATTTTAACACCCAAAACCTCTGGCTTTAATCTTTTACCATTACATTTTGGACATTTTTTTATAATCATATATTGCTCAATCTCTTGCCTTGTCCAATCTGAATCTGTTTCGTGATATCTTCTTTGCAAATTATTTATTACACCTTCATAATCTTTATCTCCATACAAAATAACATCAATAACATTTTTTGATAAATTTTTTACTGGTTCATCAAAAGAAAAATTGTGCTTCATTGATAAACTTAAAAGCAAAGAATAATAATACCCCTGCCTACCAACTTTATGACTTGCTCGCGACCATGGCCAAATAGCACCTTCAGATAAAGTTAAATTTTTATTAGGAATTATAAACTCTGGGTCTACTTCTAATTTTTCCCCAAGGCCAGTACACTCAACGCAAGCTCCATAAGGATTGTTAAATGAAAACAACCTTGGCTCTAGCTCCGGCAAAGAAATTTCACAATTCTCACAAGCAAAATGTTCTGAGAAAATAAAATCAGAATAGTTTTGTTTTTTCAGAACATTTTGCCCTGAGCCATGTCGAAGGGCTTCCTTAATATTCACACTTACAATTACAATTCCTTTACCTAACCTTAATGCTGTTTCTAAAGAATCAACAAGTCTAGATCTTTCTAAATTTTTATCAAGCACTAATCTATCAACAACTGCTTCAATATCATATTTTTTATTCTTATCTAAATCTTTTGACAAATACTCTTCAATTGGATAAATATCACCATTAACTCTAACTCTAATAAAACCCGATCTTTGTATTTCCTCTAATGTAGCTCTGTGTTCTCCTTTTTTACCGCGAATAACAGGACCTAAAATTGTTATTTCTGACTTTAATTTTATTTTCATTACCTGCTGTGTAATTTGATCTATAGTTTGACGCGAAATTAATTTTCCACAATTTGGACAATGTGGTTTTCCGATTCTCGCGTAAAGCAAACGCAAATAATCATAAATTTCTGTAATTGTTCCAACAGTTGACCTTGGGTTATGAATTGATTTTCTTTGGTCAATAGAAATTGCAGGACTAATTCCTTCAATTTTATCTACATCTGGTTTATCCATTACACCTAAAAATTGTCTTGCATAAGCTGACAAACTTTCTACATATCTTCTTTGACCTTCTGCATAAAGTGTATCAAAAGCCAAAGAGCTCTTACCAGAGCCAGACAAACCAGTAATTACAACCAATTTATTTTTAGGAATATCCAAATCAATATTTTTTAGGTTATGCACTCTTGCTCCCCTAATTTTTATAAAATCTTGTTTTTCTTTATTATTCATATTTTTAGTCTATTATTATACATAAAAAATAGCCCGATATCAATACCAGGCTAATTAAATAATCTATACTTTGAATTTTTCGCGCACTATACCTTGTTTTGCACCGTTTTTAATTGGTGAAGTATAAACTAATGAATATGAACCATCTTGATTCTTTTTTTCTACTTTTACATAATATTCACCTTTTGGAGCTAAGCAAAAATATCTTCCCCGAGCATCTGCAACTTTATGACTAAATTCTACATTATATGGTGAAATAATTACTCTAATTATTGAAAAAGGTAAAACATCTCCAGTTATTTTATCAACAATACAACCAGATGCTTTTGGTTTGAGCCCAAGAAGAACTAACACAGATAAAAATACATATAAACCAATAATTACAGTATTATATGGATATGGAGCAGAAAAATATGCAATTATAGCAACAACAAATCCAACCACAAAAAAAGCATCTGAAACTCTCCTAATTATAACATCCCACTTTGAGTAAAACCTGTTTAGCTTCTGATTTTTTTTAGTAAATTCATTGAAATTAAAATCTATTGGATCTAAAGGAATATTTTTTACAATTGCATCTCCTGATTTTTTAACTTCTATTACCTCTCCAAAATAAAGATCTCTGTAAACTTCATCCTGTGTTTTACCTAATAAATTTTTAGATGGAAAAACATAATTTGTTTTATCAACCCTAATAACATAAAAACCTTTATCAACTAAAAATCCATATCTTCCATCTAAATCAGTTATTGCAGAAACAATATCCTTACCATCTAAATTTTTTAAAGTAACACGAACAGGATCCAATGGTTGTTTAGTAACAGAATCATAAACTGTGCCCCAAGGCAAAATCCTCTTTTTTATTCCAAAAAGTGTAAATATAAGTCCAAATAATCTAGCAAAAAGAGAAACAATATCTACAAAAGAAAATGATGAAGCAACAATATTGGTTGCAACTACAGCTGTTGTAATAACAACTCCAGCAGTAGAAATAGTTTTAGTAATTGCAGATCCTTGTGGAGTATTTATATTTTTTGTAATCTCTTTGGTAATAACTTTAATATTTTCAACTTGTTTTTCAGTTATTTCTGTAACTTCTTTTATTATAGGATTTATTACTTCAATTACAGGATTTTTTGTTTGACAATCTATATCTACTTTACAAGCATCAAGACCAATACCAGCCACAGGCATACACTGATTTTCTGCATTACATTCATTATGTTTTATGTCAATACCACCAATAGGAGAAACAATTGGATTACTTAAACATATTCCACAATCAGTTTCGCAAGTACTGCAAGATTCTGAGTCATTACAAGTACTATCGCCACAAACTGGCGGGCAAGTGGCACAGTCTAAAGGACAATTTCTACAGGTTTCTAATCCATTACAAACAAAATCCCCGCACACAGGAAGACATGATCCACAGTCTAACGCACAAGTACTGCAAGTCTCTGTTCCATTGCATAAACCATCTCCGCAAGTTATTAAACAAGCGCCACAATCATTTTCACACGTACTACAAGTTTCACCATTATTACAGCTCCCGTCTCCACAAGAAGGTGGTGCAATACAGACACCACAATCAGTTTCGCAAGTACTGCAAGTCTCTGTTCCATTGCATAAACCATCTCCGCAAGTTATTGAACAAGCGCCACAATCAGTTTCACATAAAGTACAATTTTCTCCTGCATTGCAAACTCCATTCCCGCACACAGCAAGACAGGCACCACAATCAGTTTCGCAAGTACTGCAAGTTTCTGAGCCATTACAAGTACTATCGCCACAAACCGAAAGACAAGATCCACAGTCAGTTGCACATATACTGCACGTTTCACCATTATTACAGCTCCCGTCTCCACAATATTGGCCACCCCCAACACTACAACTTCCACAGTCTGCAAGGCAAGTACTGCAAGTTTCCAAGCCATTACAAGATCCATCACCACAAGAAGTTCTCAGGCTAGCTGGTCGCCAATCAGTTGTAACATTACAATTTGTACAAGAAAAATTTATATCACCAGTATTTGCTCCAGTTGCAGTACCAGTAAAAAGACCTGAAGAATTAATTACAACTCCAGAAAAATTAATCCAACCAATATTACTCCCCCAAGCAGTTCCCGATAAAGTTCCTTCTGCATTATTTACTACTCCACCATTTGTAGGATTTAATTTTATCCAACCAAAATATTTATTCCAAGCTGTGCCAGTTAAAACTGTATCTGTAACATGAATATTTCCAGTTGATGTCCCAAAATTTATCCAACCAATATTTTCAGACCAAGCAACACCACTTACAGTTCCATCTGTTGTAGAAGCTAATACAAAATTTCCTGCCACCAGCAGGAATATAGCAATTATTACTAAAAATAAAACCTTAAAACGCAAACTCATAACTTAATTTAAAATTTAAAATTATTTTATCCTCAATCTTAATAAACCTCCAATAAATTTAAAAAGTGAAGCACCTGTTATTTTAAATACCGAAGGTTTTCTTACCACAAATGGCGAGCCATTGTTGCCCGAACCTTGCGACATTGACGAACAAGCAGAGCTTGCATTGTAATCACAAACAAAAGCATACCACGACTTACTACCTGCATCTTTACCTGCAGTAGTATAGTTACAATTTGCTTGACTTGCTGAAGCTGTGGAACTGGAAATACACCAATTACCCCCTGTACAAGTTGGGACTCCATTATTATTGGCTGTAATCGCATTTGTTTTACAAATAGCTAAATAATAATTATCACTCTCGCCATCAGTCGCCGTAGCCGTAAACGACACATTATTTCCAGCAGTTGTTGGCGTAGCCGTGGAACTCCCCCCATCAGAATGCCCCGTCCCAATCGTCGGAGCAGTATTAGAAGCTTCAGTATAATAAACCGTAATACTAATATAATCAATTCCTGCACATGATAAACCACTACCACAAGCTTCAAGATATTTTTTTTTAACTTCTACTTTTATTCCATTTATAGTTGCTTCTGTTGGTATATTAAAACCAAAATTAGCTGCTTTAATATAATAAGTTATATAATTATCAGTAGGGTGCCCACCACCATAGACAGCTATCGCAATTCCAAAATCGCTGTCATTAATATCACTCGCAGTCCATGTTTCACCCCACAAATCAGAATCGCCCCCGTAGTAACCTGCTGATGGAGGAGTATATGCTAAAGAACTACCCCACGCTGTTCCATCTGCTTTGTCTGTTAATCCTAAACTACCATCGCTCTTTATTATTTTTACATATTTATCATAGGCAGAGCCAACATTGTGCACCAAAACTCCATTTGCAAAAAAATTATGGTTATTTTCTACGGTTATATCCCAAACATTGTCGGTATAATTTTCTTCTATTATAATATTGCTTATTACTTTTTCTTTGCCATTTATATCAAAAAGAATATCCCCGACAACTAGATCTCTTGCCATTTTTAAATCTTTTCCAACATAGAATAAATGATTGTATGTAGCTTTAATATCTCCTCCTTCAAAATAAATGTGATAGTATTTGTTGCCATAAAAAGAAATTGATCTATTAAAAACACCTATAACTTCTTTTAATTCAATATTCTGTGATGTAATATTATAACTATAAACTAAATCTCCTTGATTAATATCACTTATCTCCTTAGTTCCATTGTCTGTTAATATTAAAGTATCCCAAGATAAACATTCATCACCACCAAAAAAAGTTAGTCCTACATAAGCATAAACAGAAGTGCCATCTTCAATCTTGATACTATTAACATTACTTGCATTAGCATTCCAATCAAAAGTTCCACCTGAAGTATTTGAAGTGGTAACCGTACCAGGAGCATTGGGACCGGAGGAGGTGGCCAAAGCAAAATTATTTGAAAACCCAAAAGTGCTGAATACAAGCACAGCGAAAGTGAGAATTAAAAGTTTGTTGTGTATTTTCATAATATCGATTTAATTAATTTTTACAATAAAAAATCTAAATAATTTTTATTATTTATTAGCTTAATAGAGCTTTTTGGGTAAGCTGATAAAAACTCTTTTGGCACAGAAAAACTATCTTTTTGCCACTTGAATTCATATCCAGACAAAACTCCACCAGAATCTTCAATGTAATCAATTTCTTTGCCACTTGTTACCCGCCAAAAAAAAATATTTGCAAAAATACCAAGATTATTATTTCGTTTTACTCTTTCGCTTATCATAAAATTTTCCCAAAGTGCACCAACATCCTGACGTAAAGAAAGTGGATTGAAATTATTAATTATTGCGTTCCTTAGACCAAGGTCATAAAAATAAATTTTTCTTAGTTTTTTTAATTCATTTCTCAAATTACGACTAAATGGAGAAAGCCTAAAAATAATAAAGGCTTTTTCTAATATTTGAATGTAATTTGAAACTGTATTTTTGTCTATACCAACCAAAACAGCTAATTCATTATAAGACACTTCATTTCCAACCTGCAAAGCTAACGCCTGCAAAAGCTTTTCTAAAACTTCCGGACTTTTAATATTTTGATATTGAAGTATATCTTTATAAGTGTAACTTAAAACTAATGTTTTTAAATTTATCTCGGCATCTTCTTCTTTTAAGACAACATCAGGATACATTCCGTAAATTATTCTCCTCTCTAAAAGTCTTTTAAATTCAAGTTCAGAATAAATACTTTTGAGTTCTTGTAAAGAAAATGGTTGAAGGTAAAACTCAAACTTTCTACCAGTTAGAGGTTCCGAAATTTCATTTGACAAATCAAAAGATGAAGACCCTGTAGCAATAATTTGAATATCGGGAAAATTATCCACAATAATTTTAAGAGTTAATCCAATGTTTTTTACTCTTTGCGCCTCGTCTAAAATCACCAATTTTTTACCAGCAAAAAATACTTTCAGTTCTGTTGATGTCTTATCGGTTATTGCTTGTCGTATATCAATTTCATCACAATTAAAATATTCGGAATTTTTAGGATAATCTTTCAATATTTCTTTTACCAACGTTGTTTTACCAACCTGCCTCGCTCCATAAATAATAACTACCTTACCTTTGAACAAGCTTTTTTTAACTGCATCGTGGATTACTCTTTTTATTTGCATAAATTTATATTTTTAGGTGAATATACTCACCTAAATTATATTCTTTTTAGTGAATTATGTCAACAATCAAAGCTATTGCACTAGTAGCTGGGTGTCGTCTCCATCACCTACTGGCGAATTATCAGCTGGAGGAGTTTCAGCTTGTTGGTGGTGTTTCAGCAGGAGGTTCTTCTGCTGGTGGTTGTTCAGCAGGAGGTTCTTCTGCTGGTGGTTGTTCAGCAGGAGGTTCTTGTGCTGGTGGTTGTTCAGCAGGAGGTTCTTGTGCTGGTGGTTGTTCAGCAGGAGGTTCTTGTGCTGGTGGTGCTACAACGGTCGGAGCGTTGTTCCCATTATTATTTAATAAATCTTTTAATTGATTTTCATCAACACAAGTATTTCCAATACAAAGTTTTTGCACTTTTACTTCCCCGTTGTCGCCAAACTTTATTCCCAAAGCAGCTAAAATATTTTTAATTCTCAAAACAAATGGATTTGATAAGTCAATTCCTTCTATAGATCCATCTCCAACAGATCCATCTGGAGCCATAACTAAATTATTAAGTTCTTTGATTGAAGCCATTAACACACCGTTTATTGAAACTTGATCTATGCTTTTACCCCACATAAATATTTCTGGAGAATCTTCGGCAATAAATCCAAGACGGGTTTTAGCAAGTGGACTATCAGATCCATAACCCATAACTTCATTTTTATATCTAAAATTATAAAGTGGAGAATCTGTTATCATTTTTAGAGCTGAAGCATAATCAGTGAATTCTGCAATATCTTGTTTAGTTTCTCTGCTAGATGATTGGTCACCAATTACAGTGCCTGCTGTGTCATTAGCATTAGTTGGAGCTGAGGTATTAATTCTCATTTTACCAGCAGCATCTTGCCAAACATAACCTGCAGTTCCACCTTTTTGCAAAAAGTTAATTGACCCAGCTCCAGTATTTGTACCGTTTGAATTCCTGCCAAGAGCAAGCACCATACCAGCAGAGCCATCACCCAAATCTACATCAGAGATTTTAATTACTGTAACTCCTGTTAAAGATGCCAAAGCCACTGTATTTGCAGTTGTTTCAAAATCAAATGATAAATCCTCATTATTTGTATTTCCTGTTCCACCCAAAATTACTATCCCAGAACCAGACAATAAACTTGGACTTCCAGCTCCAGCAGGGTCAAAAATAATATCTCCACTGCCGGTTCCTGTAGTTGCAATAGTTAAATCACCAGTGCTTCCTACAGTAAAGTTTGAATAATTTGAAGTATCATAACTTAATCTTGCCTGTGCTCCTGAAGTTGTCAAAACATCAAGTTTTGCGTTTGGGTCAATTGTACCAATTCCAACATAACCTTCTTTTGAAATACGAACTCTCTCTTCAGCACTGCCCGTTGTATTTCTTGTAACAAAAGTTAAATATGTAGAAAAGTCAGGATCTGCCCAAGTAGAACCAGCGTAACCATATATTGATGCTTGCCCCCCATGCCAAAGACCTGTGGGCCCTCTGCCAACGAAATCGATCCTACCCAAAATATCATTTGCTTGAACGGCTCCCAGGCTAGACCGAGATCTATACGCTCCCAAAATAGGATATGTTGTATCGCTTTCAGTTCTGGCGCTCAAAACAGGGTAAGCAGAGTTGCTATAAACGTCAAGGGGGTTAATAGGGCTAGCTGTGCCAATCCCCAACCATTTATTTGAGTCATCCCAAAAGAAATTAGCATTATCCTGAGCAAGTTGATTTGATGAATCTACGTAAAGTACTGAACCGGAAGTTCCGCTAGTAATTGCTCCTCCAATTGCCATACTTGATCCACCAGGAGTTTCCCAGCTCAAGACTCCAGCGTCTGTTGACTGCAGGAACTTGTTCGATGCCGGCATGGCGGTTGGAAGAGTATAAGTTGCGTTGGCAGTTTGTGTGCCTGCGGTAAATGTAGTGTAGAAGGCATTGTCTCCGTTACTGAAGAGCTTGATGCTCCCAGGCACATTGGTTGCCCCACCTGCGGTGTCTGAACCAAATGATACTGACCCTGCGTTAAAGGCTAAAGCCTGACTGGCGACGGTCGCGTTAAAAGATCCGTAAACTAAAGAGTTCGTCGCTTCAAGAGCTGCTGAAGTCCTGTCCTGGTTGTCTATTATGAGAAGGTTTGAGTTTGTAGTCTGGTTGTATCCGGACTTATAGCCTAAGAAGATGTTGCTTGCCCCTGTAGTACCATTATATCCGGCGTAGGAACCTAAAGCTGTATTGAGATAGCCGTCAGTACTGCTTGTGGGCTGATTCTTGTATAGAGCCTGATAACCTAATGCGACGTTGGCCGTGTTCCATGCGACGTTTCCATTGGCGTAGGACTGAGTCTGTAGTGCAGAATAACCTATTGCAACATTTCCGGAGGCATAGGTATTTGCGTTCAAAGCAGAGTTGCCAACTCCAATATTGTATTGTCCCGCGATGTTTGATGTTAGTGCGGAAGAACCAACAGCAACATTGTAACTGCCGGTCGTATTTGAATTCAATGCATACGAACCAATCGAGGTGTTATATGATGCTGTCGTATTCGCACGTAACGCTTCATTACCTAAAGCCGTATTTTGTTGCCCAGTAGTATTTAAATACAATGACTCAAAGCCGACCGAGCTATTTTGAAGACCAGTTGAGTTAGTTTTAAGCGCTCGATACCCAACGGCGGTATTCCTATACCCATTATTAGCCGCATTAGGTTGATTTGAATAAAGAGCATTATACCCAACTGCCACATTGGCAGTGTCCCAGGCGGAATTGCCGTTGGCGTAGGATTGGGTGTAGAGAGCGCCAGAACCGAGAGCCACGTTCTTTGCGCCGTAAGTGTTGGCCTGACCGGAATTATAACCAATAAATGTATTATCCGAAACTTTATCGGCATAACCCGCATAATAACCAAAAGTCGTATTATTATCTCCTGCGATATTTCCATAAAGCGCGCCATAACCACCGGCAGTGTTCCCACCACCGCCTTCGTTCTGATATAAAGACCGATAACCAAGAGCCGTATTCGCTATTCCCGTATTGGCATAGAGAGATTGATAGCCAATAGCTGTGTTGTAAGCAGTTGTACTGTTTGAATATAGAGATTGAGTTCCAAGCGCAGTGTTCCATTTTCCTTCAGTATTAGTTTTCATTGACTGATACCCAATAGCAACGTTTTCCTTCCCATCTCCACTCTGAGTCGGTTGATTACTGTACAATGCCTGATACCCAATGGCCACATTTGCGGTATCCCAAGGAGCTGTAAAGTTGGTGTAACTCTGAGTATAAAGAGCTTGTGTTCCAATCGCTACGTTTTTCCTTGCGTAAGTGTTTGCGGTAAGGGCTTTGTAACCGATAGCGATATTGTCCACATCCGCGACACTGGCAAGGCCTGCTTGGTAGCCCGCGAAGATGTTGTTGGTACCTGTAGTCGTAAAGTTTCCCGATTGCCCGAGGAAGAGGTTTTCTGAGCCGGTCGCGCCGTTGACCGCGATAGCGCGCATCGCGTTAACATTTACTGCCTTATTTGTATCGTCATAAGTTAATCCCGCCGAATATAAGAAATCCGTACCTCCCACGTTCATAAACGGAATTTGGGTAGTGGTACCAAGAGAAAGCGTCTGCGTGGAATATGTACTTGTATCTAAGGCAAAAGTTCCTGCTTCTGTCATTTTGACAAACGGAGTTCCTGAGGCGTACGTAAGTCCAGCTAATCCTAATAGTTCCGCATCATAAGCTTGCACATCAGTACCAATTGTTTTAGCTGAATAATTTCCTACACCGTCAACAAATACTAATCCATTGATTGCATTTTCTGTTGTTTGGTGAGCTATGGGAGTATAAAGACCTGCGTGATCTCCCCAACCGTAGGCTGTGTTCCAATTAGTTGAGTTGTCGGTAAGTATTGAGTATGTTCCTGATGATGCACCCCTTAGCATAATTCCTTGACTAGCAAAATCACCA
>Ga0208375_1000460_pt1 | contig 59205 bp, 65 predicted proteins | sample RifOxyD1_FD_184038 | JGI IMG/M metagenome (GOLD analysis project Ga0208375, IMG submission 184038) | Soil microbial communities from Rifle, Colorado - Rifle Oxygen_injection D1 (SPAdes) | ecosystem: Environmental > Terrestrial > Deep subsurface > Rock core/Sediment | place: Rifle, Colorado... | reverse complement strand
GGTAGTAAGCAGGGGTTATGAAAACATTGCCGAAAGACTTAAAAGCCTTGGAGCGGAAGTCGTCAGTAAAAGCGAAGATGAATGCGAAAAGTAAGTACAAGGAAAAAATAGTAACTTTTGGCGGAAAAACAGGCCATTTTCAACTTCTTAACGGACTTAAAAAATTTAACGACACTTCTTTAATCACCGCGGTTGTTGGAACCTGGGACTCCGGGGGCAGTTCCGGAATTTTAAGAAGCGAATTAGGAATTCTTCCTCCGGGAGACATTAGGGCCTGTTTGCTGGCTTTAATGGAGGATGATGCTCAGCAAAAAGTGGCCCAGAGACTGTTTGACGATAGATTAAGAGAAATGGTGGGTCCCCTAAAAGGACACTCCATGGGAAACCTTTTGGGAGTAAGGTTGGATCATATTTTCCATGGACAGGACAGGGGAACCGATGCTGAAAGAACCCTTTTCAGAATCAAAGCCCAGGTTTTACCTGCAACTTTAACAGACCTCAACTTAGTGGGAATGACAAAGAGAGGAATTGAGATTAACGGTGAGGCCAAAATTGATTCTCGGAAAAAAGACCCTAATTTCAAGCCACGCGACAGAATCGCCAGAATATACTTTTCAACCCATGCGGACACCAACCCCAGGGTAATTAAAGCCATTAAAAGTGCCGATAAAATAGTATTTGCACCGGGTGACCTTTTTACAAGTGTTTTACCGCACCTTTTAATTGATGGGGTAGCCGAAGCAATTCTAAAATCAAAGGCGAAAGTTTATTTCGTACTTAATTTAATTGAAAAAGAAGGAGAAACGGATTACTTTAAAGCTTCGGATTTTCTTAAAGCATTTAATTTTTACTTGGGAGATTCCAAAAGACTAAACTTTTTGGTTGCCAACAATGCAAAATTTGATCAGGAGATTGTAAAAGTATATGAAGGAGAGAAGAAAAAAGCAGTATCTCTTGATGAAGTGGCCTGTATTAAAGAAACACCCAAATTAAAAATTATAAAGGCAAATTTAGGTGAGTATCTGAAAAAAGACCACCTTCTAAGGCACAATTCCCAAAACCTAGCCTTAGCAATTCTTAGAGGCAATTAATTGCCGATTAAACTTGTTTAAACCATCAGTTATTGCTAAAATAGCCGCATTATGAGTCCGGAAAGAGCTAGAGTATTGGTGGTGGAGAATGAAGAAATGTGGCAAGAAATAATAAAGGATGCTTTGCAGGGCAGTGGACACCAAGTTGTCTTAACGGCTACAAGTTTGGAAGAGGCACTTGAGGCTATCGAAAGAGTAAAAGAATTGGGGATACAAGTAGCCACAATCGATGCCAATCTTCATGAGGGAATACATAACGGACTAGACGGAAAATTTTTTTTGGAAACGATCCGTGAAGTAGCACCAAAAGTCAAAACAATAGGGTTATCATCAGCCAAGATTGAAGGAGTAGATGTTAATTTAGGAAAAGAAAATTGTTTAGATTTAGCCGACACAATTACAAAAATTTAACTTAATGAACCAATTTGTAATTTGTTAAAACAATTTCCTTAAATTTTTTTCTAAGACCTTTTCCCCGGGCATGTTGATAAATTCTCACTGTGGGTTTTTGTGTTGGATTATTTGCCCTTTTTTTATTAAACCAAATGAGCCCGAAAAGTTTCCCTCTTCTGTTGATTAAAGAATAAATAACCTTACCCCGTACCTTCCAGGCCAGAAAAGATTTTTTATTTTTAAAAAAATCATAATCGTGTGTCCTTGTGCGTATGAACCCATCCCTTTTGGTGTATGTCAAAAGTTGAAGAACCTGATTTGAGGAAATATCTTTTAAAATTGAGAGTTTGGTGTGTGTTTTGGGAATGGTTAGAACAGATACAAATCTTTTTGTGTAGTCCTTTGCTTCCGGTTTAGATTTTGCTTCGTATACAATTACGCTTCGAATTAGGGGAAGTTTGTATTTAAAAGGCCCGGTTCTTATCCAGACAGTTACGGTTTTTGGTGAGTCTTTAACGGCTTTTGCAAGCTTGTCTGCTCGCGTACTGATAAGGAAAATCGGTTTTTCCAGCTTCATTTTTGCTATAATATACCACAGATGGCCAAAAACATAGACGAATTGAAAGAAATTATCCATTCATTCAAAGGAATTACCAATGATTCGAGGCTGGTTGGACCCGGTTATATTTTTGTAGCCATAAAAGGCATCAACTCCGACGGACACGATTTTATCGATCAGGCATTAAAAAAAGGGGCAACAGTTGTAGTTGGAGAAGGTCATTTTAATAATGCAAGTTATATAAAAGTTAGTGACTCCCGTGAAGCTTTAGGGCAGTTGGCTTCCTCCTTTTACGGGAACCCTTCGGAAAAATTAAAAGTAATAGGGGTAACAGGAACTAAAGGCAAAACCACCACCTGCCACATTATTTATCACATTCTTACAAAATTGGGCAAAAAAGCCGGGATTCTCTCTTCAATTTCCACTCCCGGACTTCATACTACAAGCCCGGATGTTATTTTCCTTCAAAAGACCTTGAAAGAATTTGTAGACAAAGGTTTTGAATATGCAGTTGTTGAAGTTAGTTCGCATGGAATTGATCAAAAGCGAATTGCGGGTGTTCGCTTTGACGTTTCTGTGTTGACCAACATTGCTTCCGAGCACCTGGATTACCACAAAACCCTAAATGAATATAAAAAGATCAAGATGTCTTTTGTAAATTCGGCAAAAGAAAAAGTAATATGCCCCAAAACTACCGACATAAAAATTCTTCCCGGCATGTTTAACAATTTGAACGTTGAAGCAGCCGCTCTGGCATTGGAAAAACTGGGAATAAAAAGAGAAAAAGCTCTTGAGGCGGCAGCGTCATTTAAGCTACCCGAAGGAAGACTTGCCGAGTTGGAAAACAATCTGGGAATTAAGATTTATATTGACTTTGCCCACACTCCGGATTCTTTGAAAGCTGTTTTAACTTATCTTAAAAGCATAAAGAAAGGAAAGTTGATTTCCGTATTCGGTTGTGCCGGAGAAAGAGATCCCAAAAAGCGATTCAAGATGGGTAAAATCTCTGCAAAATTATCCGATATTTCGGTCTTTACTGCTGAGGATCCAAGAAACGAGAACATAAAAGACATATTGGCAAAAATGGCAAAAGGAGCAAAACGGGTTGGAGCAAAGGAAAATGAAAACTTCTATAAAATTCGGGAAAGGGGTGAAGCGATAGTGTTTGCCATTTCCCACGCCTCCCCCGGGGACATTGTGGCGATTTTGGGCAAAGGCCACGAAAAAAGCATGGCCTATGAAAACTTTGAACATCCTTGGAGTGATTCTGAGGTGGTAAAAAATTATTTGAATTCGGATTTAAGCATTTCGGCGATAGTTTTGGCAGGAGGCAAAGGAACCAGAATGAAATCCCGCCTTCCCAAAGTCTTAAAAGAAATTTGCGGAAAACCCATGATTTCCTACACTCTGGAAAACCTGAGAAATTCAGGTATTGTGGACATTGTTGTGGTCGTCGGTTATCGGAAAAATGTCGTAATGAGAGAAATTTTTGGTGCAGTTAAATTTGCCCAACAAAAAAACCCCAAAGGAGGAACTGCTGACGCTGCTAAGGCGGGAATTGAAAAAATTAACGGGAAATCCAAAATACTATTAATAATAAACGGAGACGATAGTGCCTTTTACAAAGTGGAAACTATAAAAAAGATTATTGAAATTCATAAAGAAAGGAAAAGAAAGGTGACATTTGTTTCTTTAATGAAAGAAGACCCTACTGGCCTAGGCAGAGTGGTAAGAGGCAAAAACGGTTTAATTACCAAAATTGTTGAAGAGAAAGACGCAAACGAGAAAGAAAGAAAAATAAAGGAAGTAAATGACGGTCTTTACGTTTTTGATAGATTATGGTTTGAAAAAAACATCGGCAAAATAAAAAGAAGCAAGCAGGGAGAATTTTATTTGGTTGATATAGTTAAGCTGGCAATTGACCAAGGGGATCGGATGGCAACCTTCACTCTTTCTGATGACTCCGAGTGGCAGGGAGTTAATACCCCCGAGCAACTAGTTCTGGCAAATAAAAAAATGGCCGCAAGGCTTGATGCGAAAATAAACTAATGCAAACAAAAATTCACTTTATGGGAATAGGGGGCAGCGGAATGGCCGGAGTTGCCAAATTAGCCGAAAAGATAGGCTACATTGTTACCGGCTGTGATTTGGAAGAAAACACCGCCTATGCAAAAAACGTTTTTAAAGGACACAGTCCGGAACACCTTAAGGGAATTGATTTACTGGTAGTTTCTCCTGCGGTTTATTTTCAAAACAATAAAAGTCACGAACTTCTTGCCGGTGAAAAAAAGGGAATCGTGGTAACCTGGCAGGAATTTTTGGGCAAAGTTCTTTTAAAGGACAAAAAAGTAATAGCAATTGCGGGAACACACGGTAAATCAACCACCACGGCTATGGCAGGCAAACTATTGATTGACGCCGGACTTGATCCAATAGTTGTTGTTGGTGCGTTTGTTCCGGAATGGGAAGAAAACTTCCGGTTTGGAAAGGGAGAGTGGGCTATTGTTGAAGCGGATGAGTTTAATAACAATTTTCTTAATTACAATCCCTATATCGAAGTAATCAACAACATTGAATTTGACCACCCGGATTATTTCAAAAGCGAAGAAGATGTTAAAAAAAGCTTTATAAAATTTCTTGACAGGATGAAGGCAGACGGAACGCTGATCATAAACTGGAACGATGGGGGAATCCAAAGATTGCTTTTGGATAAAATGGATCCCCAAAAAGTGGAATCTTTCAAAGAGTCAAGAAAATTTAAACTTAAGGTTTTTGGATTGCATAACCAAGCAAATGCCATGATGGTTTTTAAACTTGGAAGACACCTTGGAATTCCGGAAGAAACAATTATCAAATCTCTTGAGAGCTTTAAGGGAATCGGACGCAGAATGGAACTGATTACGGATAAGAATGGAACTAAAGTTTACGATGATTATGCACACCACCCGACCGCTATTAAAACAACTCTGGCAGGCTTAAGGGAGAAATATCCAAAGGCCAAAATATTGGCAATAGTTGAACCTCATGGATACAAAAGAACAAAAGCGCTTATGCCCAGGTATAAAGGAGTTTTTGACAGTATCGATAAAGTTATTGTTGGCCCGATATTTCCCGCCAGAGACAAGGTGGATGAGTTGATTACTCCTCAAAAAGTTGCCGAGATATCCGGTCACAAGAACGCAGCCGGATTGGACGGTTTTTTGCAGATAATCAAAAATACAAAACCGGAAATTAAAAACTATAATGTGATTGTTGTTATGGGTGCCGGCAAAAGCTATTTGTGGGCCGAAGAAATTGCAAAAATGGTGAGTAAGCCGGAGGAGATGAAAATAAAAAAAGACAAACAGTTCAAAGATTTAACCAAGTTTCGTATAGGAGGAAAAATTAAAGCCTATGCCGAGGCAAAAACAAAGGAAGAAGTGGCCAAAGCGGTAAGTTTTGCCAAGTCGCACTCTTTACCCGTTTTTATACTGGGCGGTGGAAGTGATATTTTGGCAGGGGACGGAAATTTTGACGGTCTGGTAATTAAATTTATCGGTAAGGGTTACAGGATAAAAGGAGACATAATAACTGCCGAAGGAGGAATGAAGTGGGATGAATTGGTCCATATATCGGTTAAAAACAACCTTCAGGGAATAGAATGCCTTTCGGGAATTCCGGGAAAGGTTGGAGCGGCCCCAATCCAGAATATAGGTGCATACGGCCAGGAATTAAAAGACACTTTTGTAAGTCTTGAGGCATTTGATATTAAAAATGAACGCTTTGTCACCTTTAACAATAAAGATTGTAAATTTGCTTACAGAGAGAGTGTGTTTAAAAACAAGAATAACTGGCAAAAGTTCATAATAGTTGAAATTACTTTGCGCCTTCGAAAAAACATAAAGCCCGAAGTTAACTACGAGTCTCTAAAAAAATATGTGGGGAAGAACCCTTCACTGCAAAATGTTCGTGATGCGGTATTAAAAGTCAGATCGGAGAAGCTTGAAGACACCAAAAAAGTGGGTAACGCGGGTTCTTTTTTCAAAAACCCAATAGTCAGTCTTAGTAAAAAAGAAGAGTTGGAAAAAATATATCCTGATATTAAATTCTTTCCGTCGGGAAAAAACATTAAAATTCCGGCCGCTTGGTTAATCGAAAAGGCAGGTTGGAAAGGAAAAACTTATAAAAATGCAGCGGTGTCGGAGAAACACGCTCTTTGTTTGATAAATAAAACCGGAAAAGCAAAAGCCTCAGAAATTTTTAAGTTGGCCGAAATGATAGAAAAAGATATTCAAAAAAAGTTTGGCATAACGCTAACAAAAGAAGTTCAGCTTATTAATTTTAAAAATGGATAAATATTTAAACAAAAAAGTAGCTGTTTTGGGATTAGGAATTGAAGGGGTGGACGCAATAAATTTCCTTTTGGCCAAAGGGGCAAAAATAACCCTTTTTGAACAAAAAGAAAATAAAAATCTGGACTTTGAAGGAATCCAAAAAGCCAAAATTAAAATCGTCTCGGGAAAAAATTATCTTTCAGGCGGTTTAAAAGATTTTGATTACATTGTCCGATCCCCCGGAATTTACAGATTCACACCCGAAATAGTCGAAGCCGAAGCATCAGGAGCCAAAGTTACTTCTGCTATAAAAATATTCTTTGAAGAATGCCCGGGAAAAATAATTGGAGTAACGGGAACCAAGGGTAAAGGAACGACATCTACCCTAATCTATAGGATTTTGGAAACTTCCGGAAAAGAAGTATATCTTGTCGGGAATATCGGAAAGCCGTACCTACAACTTCTTCCCAAGCTTTCGGATAAAAGTTGGGTTATCGTGGAACTTTCCTCATTTCAGCTTATAGACATGAAGGCTAGTCCCCACATTGCCGTGGTTTTAAACATTACCCAGGATCATCTTGATTGGCACAAGGACAGGGAAGAATATCTGAAGTCTAAAGAAAATATAGTTAAGTATCAAAACTCTTCCGACTTTTCCGTGATTAATGAAGAGTATAGTCAATCCAAAAACTTTGCCAAGTTATCCAATGCAAAAATCATATTTTTCTCAAAAAACTCTTTGGAACAAAAATATAAAGTGGGGTTACAACTTAAGGGGGAACATAACCTTGAAAATATAGCTGCAGCAGTTGCTGCAGCTAAATGTGTTGAAATTCCCGATAAAATTATATTGAACGTAGTCAAAGCGTTTAGGGGCCTTGAACACAGACTTGAATTTGTGAGAGAAGTTAATGGAATTAAATTTTACAATGACTCTTTTGCAACAGGACCCCAACCGACAATTGCGGCAATAAATTCTTTCACGGAACCTGAGACGGTGATATTGGGTGGAAGCGAAAAAGGGTTGGAATTTAAAGAATTAAGAAAAGTGATTGAACAAAAAGAAAATGTCAGGAATTTAATAACCATAGGACTAATTGGCAAAAAGATAGTACGAGGAATAAAGAAAAAAAAGATAATTGATTTGGGGACCACCCCCATGACCCAAATTGTTAAAAAAGCCTTTGAAATTACTCCAAAAGGGGGTGTCGTGATATTGTCTCCCGCCGCCGCCAGTTTTGATATGTTTGAAAACTATAAAGACAGAGGAAATCAATTCAAAAAAGCTGTCCGCCAATTGAATGAAAAAAAAGATTAAAGTAGTGATTTTAATGGGTGGAAAGTCTTCAGAAAGAGAAATATCTCTTCTTTCCGGTAAAGAAATTCTGGCCAATATAGATAAAAAGAAATATACAGTAAAGTCGCTTAATATACCGGATAAAAGGAGTAACTGGATAGACAAATTAAAAAAGATAAAGCCAAACGTGGTTTTTATAGCCCTACACGGAACTTACGGCGAAGACGGATCGGTTCAGGGGGTACTTGAACATTTAGGAATCCCTTATACAGGTTCCGGTATTTTGGCGTCTGCAATCGGAATGGATAAAAGATTATTTAAAAAACTTATGCGTTACGAAAATATACCCGTTCCTAAAGATACTCTAAAAGCTCCTTGTTTTATCAAACCATCGGACCAAGGTTCCTCCGTCGGTGCGTCCGTGGTCCGTACACTCGATGAGTTTAAAAAAGCCGTAAAATTGGCCAAAAAGTACTCCGAAAACATTATTGTTGAGGAATATTTGAGGGGAAAAGACATAACCTGTGGTGTAATTGGAAATAAAAATCCAATTGCCCTGCCTCTCATTGAAATACGGGCAAACAAAGGAAGCTTTTTTAATTATAAATCAAAATATGAAAAAGAAGGAGCGGAGGAAATAGTTCCGGCACCAATTTCCAAATCATTAACCAGAAAAATTCAAAAACTTTCCCTAAAGGTATTCGAGGTTGTTGGTTGTCGAGGATTTGCTCGTATTGATTTTATTTTGAAAAAAAACGGTAGCCCTGTTGTTTTGGAGATAAACACCATTCCGGGAATGACCAAGATGTCACTTGTTCCAAAAGCGGCAGGGGCTGCAGGACTATCATACACAAAATTAATTGATAAAATAATAAACTATGCAATTGAAAAAAGGTAATTCTAAAACTTGGGTAGAAGTGTCCAAAAAAGCTCTTTTCCACAATATTGGTGTATTCAGAAAGGCTGTTGGAAAAAAAGTTAAAATTGCGGCAGTTATTAAAGCAAATGCCTACGGACACGATTTAACCAAAATAGTTCCTCTTTTGAAAAACAAGGTAGACGTGCTGGCGGTAGATAACATCGATGAAGCTCTAGTCATTCGCCAGGCAGATACTGAAACTCCAACTTTAGTTCTAGGCTACACAATGCTTGCAAATATAGAAGAGTCTATCAAAAACGATATTTCTTTCGCAGTTTACAACCTGGAATCCCTCAGAAAAATCGCATCACTTAAGTTAAAAAAGAAAGCAAAAATCCATCTGAAAATTGAAACCGGATTAAACAGACAAGGAATAAAAAGACAGGATTTACCCAAGTTTCTTGAATTTATAAAAAAACACAAAGAGACAATCTTTGTTGAAGGAGTCTACACCCACTACGCAAACATTGAAGACACACTTGACTCCTCTTTTGCAATGAAACAACTGTCGGAATTTGGGAAAGTTTTAGCGGTTATTAAAAAGGGAGGCTTTAATCCTCCATTAATTCACACAAGCGCTTCCGCAGGGACACTGCTTTATTCTGACACACATTTTTCTATGGTTAGAGTCGGTTTTGGGTTATATGGATGGTGGATGTCTCTTGAAACCAGAGTTTCCCTTTTGGCTCAAAAGAAAAACCTTTTATTAAAACCGGTTTTAACTTGGAAAAGTGTCGTTGCACAAATAAAAACTCTTGAGGTGGGGGATTCTGTAAGTTATGGACAAACATGGTTTGCCGCAAGGAAAACAAAAATTGCAGTTATCCCCGTAGGATATTCCGATGGGTTTGACAGAAGGCTTTCAAATATCGGAAGAGTAATCATTAACGGTCAGTATGCCAATGTTGTGGGGAGAATTGCAATGAACATGATTATGGCCGACGTAACGGACCTAAAAGGAGTTAAACTGGAGGATGAAGTAGGCCTTCTTGGAAACATGGATGGGTTAAAAGTATCGGCTGATGAGATAGCTAAAAAAATTGGTACAATTAACTACGAAGTGGTTTCAAGAATTAATCCTGCTTTACCAAGAATAATAGTATGAAAAAAATAAACCCAATAATTAAGTGGTGGGTAACACCCATGCTCCCTACTGAAGACGTTTTAGCCCAGCATAGTTTTGTTTCCAAATGGATCACCCATCCTATTAAAAGAAGACTGGCGCGTTTATATATAAAATTTTTACAGAAATTTACAGACATTACCGTAATAGGTGTTACGGGAAGTGCAGGAAAAACCACTACCAAAGAAATGCTGGCCTCAATTCTTGGATTAAGCGGTAAAACCACCTACACCCCCAAAAACATCGATTCCGTTTACAGTATTCCAAACACCATATTAAAAACCCTCCCCGGAACAAAATATCTTATTTTAGAGATGGGGGTCGAATATCCCGGAGAAATGGATTTTTATCTTTGGCTGGTTAGACCTGATATAGGAGTTATCACCAATATATTCCCCACCCATACAGAGTTTTTGGGGAATATAGACGGTGTTTTTAAAGAAAAAAGCAAATTGGTCAAAAGTCTGTCCGAGAACCAAACAGCGGTCCTTAGTTCGGGGGATTCTAAGTTAAAAAACCTGGAGGGAAAGCTTAAAGCTAAAATTTTATGGTTTGAGGACGATATAAACCCCCTTATTCAGAATGCCAATGCTTCGAAAGTTTTGGCGAAAAGCCTGGGAATTAGTGACAAACAAATTGCAAAAGGGTTAAAAATCTACCCAAAGCCCACCCATAGACTGGAAATAATTAAACATTCTTCAGGTGCTCTTATTTTGGACGATAGCTACAACAGCAACCCCTGGGCGGCTTTGGCCTCCCTGGCTTATTTTAAAAAAATAGCAAAAGGCACGAAAATTGCTGTTTTAGGGGACATGCTTGAACTTGGGGATTTTGATGAAACGGCTCATAGGCAATTGGGAAAACAAGTTGCCCAAAGCAACTTTTTGGTCGTGATAGGTGTTGGAAAATCTTCAAGATTTTTAATTGATGAAGTGAATAAAATATCAAAAACAACCAAGACTTATCTTTTTGAAAGTTCCGAAAAAGCAATCCCACAGGTTAGATCTTTGCTTGATAAAGATGTATATGTTTTTGTTAAAGGCTCCAGGTCAATCGGTTTAGATAAACTGGTTAAGGTGTTATAAAGCATTGCCGTTTCTTTCACGCAAGGATATAATCTTTAAAGATAAGGTATATATGACAAATTTTTTACCTCTTGCTCTGGGGCTAATTATCTTTTCGTTTCTAATTTGCGCGGTTCTTATAGTGCCTTTTATTAACCTCCTTTATAAACTACATCTAACCAGAAGAAGTGAGGCTCCCAAACACGGAAAAGTTCCTCTTTTCGATAAACTTCATGATAAAAAAACAGGTACGCCGGTTGGAGGAGGAATTCTAATTATTGCCCTGGTTTCGGTGCTTTTCGCCGTTATTTTTCCCATTTCTTCCCACCTTGGCCTTTATATAACAAGTTCCTTTCCCTTAAGAGCTGAACTTTTCATAATATTTTTTACTTTTATATCTTTTGGACTTCTGGGGCTTTCGGACGATTTGTTGAAAATGTTTGCCAAGCCTTCAAAGGGAATTTTGGGGCTTTGGTTTGGTCTGAGGCGCAAACATAAATTTATTCTTCAGTGTTTGTTGGGTCTTTTTATCGGCTATTTCGTGTACAAATTTTTGGGGATTCATATAATTAACATCCCTATTCTGGGTGTGGTCCTAAATTTGGGTGCTTGGTACGTGCCCTTTGCGGCATTTGTGATTGTTGCTTTTACCAATGCTTTCAACATAACCGACGGACTTGATGGCCTTGGAGCCGGACTTTTGGTTGTTTGTTTGATTTCCTTTGAAATAATTGCCGCGGGAAACTTGGACACACCTCTTTCACTTTTTATCTCTCTTTGGGTGGGGGGACTTATTGCCTTTTTGTATTTTAATATTTGGCCGGCAAGGCTTTTTTTGGGAGATGCCGGAGCTCTTTCTTTTGGAGCAATGCTGGGTGTGATAGGCCTTATTACCGGTAAAATTATTGCTTTGGTGGTCATCGGTGGCATATTTGTGGTTGAAGCCGCAACCTCCGCGATCCAAATGGCCGGCTGGAAATACCTAAAAAGGCCGGTCTTTCCTTTGGCCCCGATTCACCACACTCTTTTGGCTAAAGGGTGGCAGGAACCGAAAATAGTAATGAGGGCCTGGATTTTGGGGCTTCTTTTGGCTATTTTTGGTCTTTGGCTGGCCACAATCTAAAAAACAACACCAAGGTTATATGAGAAACATTAAACCGACTCTCTCGCGTCAAAAAAAAGCAGTTGATCGGAATTTGTTTTTTTTGATTCTGGGGTTAGTTGTTTTGGGTCTTATTGTTGTTGCAGATGTTTCGGCGCCTCAAGCACTTAATAATTTTGGAGATAAATTTTTTCTTTTCAGACAGCAACTGATTTGGGCCATAATCGGTTTGGCGGTATTTTTCGTTGCCTCAAAAATAAAATATACCTTTTGGGAAAAACTTGCCACACCTCTTCTTTTTGTTTCTTTACTGCTTCTTGTAATTGTTCTCTTTCCAAGTTTGGGGTTTTCCGCATTGGGAGCTCGGCGATGGATATTTTTGGGGCCTGTCAATTTTCAGCCGGCGGAGGTGGTTAAATTTACAATTGGAATTTATTTTGCAAAACTGGCCTCAAAAAACAAAGAAGTTCTTTCATATTTTATTCCCCTGGGTATTATTCTTTTTTTGATAATGCTTCAACCGGATTTGGGGACCACATTGATAATCGTTGTAATAGCTTTTTCCCAGATCTTCGTTTCCGGTATCCCCATTTGGTACATTGCAGGCGCGATAACGGCGGGAATAGCGGCAGGAATTCCCCTGATTCTTTTTTCTCCGTACCGGCGCGAAAGACTTCTTACTTTTTTGCAAATGACCCAGGATCCTTTGGGAAGGTCATACCACATAAGACAAATCCTTTTAAGTTTGGGTTCGGGGGGTTTTTTGGGAGTAGGGCTTGGATCGTCTTTACAAAAATACTCGTTTTTGCCCGAAGCTTCCACGGATTCAATTTTCGCAGTAATTGCCGAAGAATTGGGCCTTCTTGGTGGGACCATTGTTATTGCACTTTTTGTCTATTTTGTTTTGAGAGGCCTTAAAATTGCCCAAAACGCTCCCGATACTTTTTCCAAAATTCTGGCGACAGGGATAACAGCCTGGATAGGCGGTCAGGCCTTTTTAAACATCGCTTCAATGGTGGCCATAGTCCCCCTTACAGGAATTCCACTGCCATTTATTTCATACGGAGGAAGCAGTTTAGTGATGATTTTGGCCGCATGCGGTATACTTCTTAATATATCTAGATTTGCCGGTATTGCGCCCAAACATGGATCAATCAGAAAAAAAAGAAGTTAAAATTGTGCTCACTGGCGGCCATGCCGCTACCACCGCAGTGGCTTTTGTTCAGGAAGTCAAATCCGAAAACTTAAAATGGAATCTGGTTTGGATAGGAGTTAAAAATGCCATTGAGGGCAAGAAAGTTGTTACTTTAGAGTCTGAAGTTTTACCGAGACTTGGAGTAAAGTTTTTCTCGTTAACGACCGGAAGACTTCAAAGGAGGTTTACTCTCTGGACAATTCCATCGATACTTAAAATCCCGATCGGTTTTATCCAATCATTCTACTATTTACTTAAAATTAAACCCAAAATAATTCTTTCTTTTGGAGGTTTTGCCGCTTTCCCCGTTGTAGTTGTTGCAAAATTTTTAGGAATCCCAGTTGTTATTCATGAACAAACAACTTCTTTTGGCAGAGCCAATATGTTTTCGTCCAAATTTGCTTCCCAAATTGCCGTATCAAGAGAGGAAAGCAAAAGATACTATCCGAAAGACAAGTGTTTCTTAACCGGAAACCCTGTTATGAAGGAAATATCAAAAATTAAGCCTAAAATCAAACCCGGCACACCCCCCGTAATTTTTGTAACGGGAGGGTCACGTGGTGCGCAAAAAATTAATGATGCATTAGAAGGGGTATTAAAAAAACTTCTGGTCAAGTATAAAATAATTCACCAGACAGGGGGACTCGATTACTTGAAATTTTCCGAAATAAAACAAAAGCTTCCCCAAGCACTGCGCAACAATTATGAAGTATTTATCAGGGTTAACCCTTTGGAAGTCTATAAACTTTTTGATATTAGTGACGTCATTGTTTCCAGAGCAGGAGCCAATACGGTTTCCGAAATTATGATGGCTCGTCGTCCGGCAATTTTAATCCCTTTACCAATTAGCTATATGGATGAACAAACGAAAAACGCAAATGTGGCCAAAAACTGGGGAATAGCCAGGATAATTTCGCAAAAAACCCTTACACCCCAAGTTTTATTCAAAAATATTGAGGAAACGGTTTCTGGTTACTCTGAAATTGTTAAGGAGGTAAAATTGAAAAAAAGTCCTGATGCGGGAGCTTCCAGGAAACTGGTATCTATACTTAAGGAGTACCTAAAGTGAAGAAGTTGTTTTTAATTTTGGTTCCAATTTTTTTTGCAGGAATTGTGCTTTGCATACCTTTTCTGGTTAAAGTTCAGATTGACTGCAGGAGCCAATATACGGTTTGCCCCCAACCGATTTTGGATATTTTAACAAGTTTTAATGGGAAAAAATTAGCAGTCGCCAAAAAGGGGATAGCCAAAAATTTAAAATCCAACTATATGGTTTCCGACTATTCCCTGCAGTTTAAATTTCCCAACAGGCTTCATGTCGAGATACTCACAAAAAAGGCTATAGCAGCTGTCAGAAACAGTCGGACAAAAGAAATGGTTTTGGTTAACAGTCAGGGGGATGTGGTTTCAAAGGCAGGTGAAACCGCCTTGCCTGTCGTAACCACAAACGAGCTCCTTCCTTTAGTTGGCCAAAAGGTAGGTGAAACAGACCTTTTTGCCGTCAATTTGGCCAAGGGGATCTTTCAGATGTACCAGATTAGGGATTCGTTTATAGAAGAAGAAAGTTTGGTTGTTGAACTTCCAGGCCAAATCAGAGTATTATTTCCATTAGCGGGGGATTCCCAGGTATTGCTTGGTTCTTTAAGATTGATCTATTCAAAAATCCAAGAAGATGGTAATCTTGCAGGGTATACGCAAATAGATCTGCGTTTTGCAAACCCGATATTAAAATGAATAAACCAGGAAAAACAAGAATTGTAGCTGCCATAGATGTTGGTTCAAGTAAAATTGCAACATTGATTAGTCAAGTTTTATTTGATCCGGTTACTACCGAAACTTCAATAAATGTAGTGGGGGCTTCAACCTCCAAATCCCAAGGAATTAAAAAAGGTCAGATTGTTAATATTGAAGAAGCCGTGGAAGCAACCATTGCTTCGGTAGAAGCCGCAGAGAGAATGGCCGGATATAATCTCGACAGTGCGTTTGTTTCCCTTGGAGGGGCGCATATTCATTCACAAAACTCTCATGGAGTTGTTGCCGTTTCTGATCCGGACGGAGAAATAAATCAAAACGATATTGCCCGGGCGGTAGAGGCCGCCTCCGCAATTTCTTTACCGACTTCGCGTGAGGCAATACATGTTTTACCCAGAGAGTTTATAGTTGACGGGGAATCCGGTGTCAAAGACGCTGTGGGCATGAGCGGCGTAAGGCTTGAAGTGGACACGCATATTGTTTCGGCAGCCTCAGCGGCGGTTAAGAATATTAAAAAAGCAATCGGTGAGGTGGGCATTCAAATTGACGATTTGGTTTTTTCCGGATTGGCTTCAGCCGAAAGTGTACTTTCTTCAACGGAAAAGGAATTAGGTTGTGTATTGGTGGATATTGGATCAGGAACGACGTCCATCACGGTTTTCATTGAGGGAGCTTTGGCTTATTCGGGAGTAATTCCGGTTGGAGCCAAAAATGTAACCAATGACCTGGCAATCGGACTTAGGGTTTCCCTGGAAACTGCGGAAAAAATAAAAATAGCCCTATCCGACAAAAAAGTACTGGACAAGCAAGAAGGCGATGAACTTGATTTAAACAGATTAGGTGTAACCGAAATTAAAAAGATTTCCAAAAAAACACTTCTGGAAGGGATAATAAGACCCCGCTTAAACGAAATATTTACAATGGTAAGGTTGGAATTGGAGAGGGAGGGCTTAGCAAACCGGGTTCCTTCAGGAGCAATAATTACAGGAGGAGGGGCCGAAACGGCCGGAGTAGTCGACTCTGCTAAGCGCATGCTTTCCCTTCCTGTTAGAACAGGGTCTCCAAAAGGAGTCGGGGGGCTGATTGATGATATAATGACTCCGGCGTTTGCAACATCTGTCGGGCTTTTGATTTACGGGGCCAAGCAAATGCCATCTGAAGGCTTGACAAGTTTTGCTAAAAAGATAAAACTACCGTCAGTCGGAATATTTGGTAAGTTAATAGACAACATAAAAAATCTACTGCCCTGACTTTACCCGCGAAGTCTTGAGTTTTTCTCCTGCCAAGGGTACAATGCTGCCACAAGTGTATTTTGGGTGAATAAATTTCTTTAGAAGTTTCTTTTTAAAAGAAAAATAAAAAATATGGCTTTAGTTAAACCAGATTCTGCAAGAATAGCAAAAATAAAGGTAATTGGCGTGGGCGGAGGAGGAGGAAACGCCATTTCTTCAATGATTGAAACAGGGTTGGTTAACGGCGTTGAATTTATAGCCGTAAACACCGATGCTCAAGTTCTTTTAAACAGTAAAGCCCCAACCAAACTTCAAATCGGGGAAAAGCTGACTAAAGGATTGGGTGTCGGAGGAGATCCGGAAATCGGTAAACAGGCCGCGGAAGAATCCATGGAAAAAATTAAGGAACTTTTGATTGATTCCGACATGGTCTTTATTACTGCAGGTATGGGTGGAGGAACAGGAACGGGCGCTTCCCCAATTATTGCCCAGCTTGCAAAGGAAGCGGGGGCTTTAACCATCGGCGTAGTTACCAAACCATTTGCTTTTGAAGGAACCCGCAGAATGGTGGCCGCAGAAGAAGGAATTGAAAAGTTAAGAGAAGCAACGGATACCTTAATAGTAATTCCTAACCAAAGACTGATGGATGTAATTGATAGGAAAATGACTCTTTTGGAAGCTTTTAAAGTGGTTGATTCGGTACTTGGTCAAGGAGTCGGAGGAATTGCCGATATTATTACCACACCGGGACTTGTTAACGTAGACTTTGCCGACGTTAAATCTATTATGAAGGATGCAGGTAGTGCCCTTCTCGGAATCGGAACGGGTGTTGGGGAAAACAGAGCTCAAATGGCCGCAAGGGCTGCCGTATCTTCGCCTCTTTTAGATCTTTCCATAGAGGGAGCACGCGGGGTTCTTTTCAACATTGCAGGCGGAAACGATTTAACCATGTTTGAGGTTGATGAAGCCGCCAGAATTATTTCTTCTGCTGCGGATCCGGATGCCAACGTAATTTTCGGAGCGGTGGTTAAGTCGGATCTTACGGATCAGGTAAAAATTACGGTTATTGCTACAGGATTTGACGAAACCAGATCCCGTTTGGCGCAAATGAGTCAAACATCCGTTGAACCTCCTCCAATAGTTCAGGGTGTAGTCAGTGAACCGGTTGAAAAAGATGACGAAGAAGACCAGGAAGAGACAGACAACGAACCCCAGGAAGAGGACGGTGACGCATCCAAAAAAGAAGATATTTTTGGTGAAAAGTTTGAGATACCCGCTTTCTTAAGAAAGATCCACTAATTCTTCATAGCACGGCCTTGGGAACTAAAATGCACCGCTGGTACTTGGATTTAGGCTCAAAGACTGATTTTTTGGGTTTACTTATTTGTGGTAGAATAGGCATATATGGCCAAAGTTAAAACATATTTTGAACAGGTTGACTTAAAAGTGGATTTTCCCCAAATGGAGAGAGATCTTTTAAAGACTTGGGAAGATGAAAACGTCACCAAAAAGTATCTTGACCGCAACAAAAGAGCAAAAAGCAACTTTTCCTTTATGGACGGACCCATCACCGCCAATAACCCCATGGGAGTCCACCACGCCTGGGGAAGAATGTATAAAGACCTTTGGCAAAGATTCAAAAACATGCAGGGGTACAGCCAGAGATTTCAAAACGGTTTTGACTGTCAAGGTCTTTGGGTTGAGGTGGAAGTTGAAAAAGAACTGGGTTTCAAAAGTAAAAAGGATATCGAAAAATTTGGAGTTGCCAAATTTGTTGACCTTTGCAGGGCTCGAGTTAAGAAATATTCTCAAATTCAGTCCGACCAAAGCAAAAGACTGGGATATTTTATGGATTGGGACAACTCCTACTACACTTTAAGCGAGGACAATAATTACATGATTTGGCACTTTCTTAAGGTTTGTAACGATTTGGGATGGATTTATAAAGGAAACGATGTGGTGCCTTGGTGCCCCAGATGCGAAACGGCAATCAGCGAACACGAAATTCTGACCGAAGACTATAAGGAAATAACCCACGATTCGGTTTATCTATCCTTTCCGATAGTCGGACAAAAAGATGAATATTTTCTGGCTTGGACGACCACACCTTGGACAATTCCTGCCAATATTGCTTTGGCAATAGACGCCGATTTGGAATACTCGCAAGTACAAGTAGTCGATAAACATGCCGCTATGACCTCAAAAAAGTTTTGGGTTGCCAAAAACGCCAAAGACAGGGTTTTTGCAGACGTTCGTGTTAAAGAGATTAAAGTCACCAAAGGATCAAAACTGGTCGGGCTTAGGTACAAAGGAGCCTTTGACGGATTAACGGCAGTTAAAAAGGACAAAATCAAAAACGACAAATTTCATACGGTTGTGGCTACAGATTCCTTGATATTGCCTATTAATACAGATGAAGGAACCGGAATAGTCCATGTCTCAACCGGAACAGGATCGGAAGACCATAAATTCGGTAAAAAAATTGGCCTGCCAATAGTTGCTGCAATTGACGACAGGGCGAATTATTTGTCTAAGTTTGGCTTTCTGGCCGGAAAAAACGCTAAAAAAGACCCCAATCTTGTTTTGGATTATTTGCGTAAGTTTCAGGACGGAAATTTTCTCTACAAAATCAGTAAATACAAACACCGCTATCCTTCCTGCTGGAGATGTAAGACAGAACTTGTTTGGAAAATCACAGACGAATGGTATATTGCCATGGATAAGGCCCCGAAAAAACAATCCGAGGAAAAACCAACCGTTTCTTTTGCAAAATGGAAAGATGACGAACCTCAAGTAAAACCCCCTCCTGATGCAAGAACTTTAAGGGAGAGAATGAAGGAAGTAACCGAAAAAATAAGCTGGCTTCCCAGTTTTGGACTTGATCGGGAAATGGACTGGCTAAGCAATATGCACGATTGGCTAATAAGCAAGAAAAACAGATATTGGGGTTTGGCGCTTCCCATTTGGGAATGCACAAAATGCAATAACTTTGAAGTTTTCGGATCCAAAGAGGAACTTAAGGAAAAAGCGGTTGAGGGGTGGAAAAAATTTGATGGAAAATCTCCCCATAAGCCCCAGATCGATGAGGTTAAAGTTAAATGTTCGAATTGCGGATCTTTAGTTTCACGGATTGAACCTGTCGGAAACCCATGGCTTGATGCAGGAATCGTTCCCTTTTCCACAATCAGCGAAAATAATAAAGCTGCCGGATTTGATAAATCAAACACAAAACCTTTATATCTGGCCGATCGGGAAAAATGGCAAAAGTGGTTCCCGGCTGATTTTATCACGGAAAGCTTTCCCGGACAGTTTAAAAACTGGTTTTATTCACTAATTGCTATGAGCACTGTTCTGGAAGATGCAATTCCTACAAAAACCGTTCTGGGTTTTGCAACAATGGTGGATGGAAACGGCAGGGGCTTCCATAAAAGTCTGGGTAACTCAATTGAATTTGTCGATGCGGCGGATAAAGCGGGAGCCGATGTAATTAGATGGATGTGTGCCCGTCAGAATCCGGCTGAAAATTTGCAATTTGGATATCAGTTGGCGGATGAGGCCAGAAGAAAGTTTCATCTTAAACTTTGGAATGTTTACAACTTTTTAGTAACCTATGCCAATTTGGATGAATGGAAACCTAAATCCAGACGCAAACCCGGAAAACCGGCAAATATTTTGGACAAGTGGATATTGCTTAGACTTAACCTGACAACCAGTTTGGTAACAAGATCTTTGGAGAAATTTGATGCGGTTGGGGCATCCGCAGAGATAGAAAAATTTGTGGACGATCTTTCGGCCTGGTATATACGCCGTTCCAGAGGAAGGGTGGGACCTGCTAAAGAAAACGAAAAAGACTCCAGGGCCTTTTATACAACCGGCTATTATGTATTAACCACTCTTTGTAAGATTTTGTCCCCCTTTACGCCATTTATTACCGATTCTATGTATACCAATCTGACAAGAGAAAAGTCTGTTCATTTAACCGATTGGCCCAACTTTGAAGATGCCGCTGATACAAAAAAAGAGGATTTAATTCTTTTGCAGGAAATGGTTAAGATCCGTACAATTGTTGAGCAGGTCCATGCCAAAAGAAAAGATTTAGGAATCCCGGTAAGGCAGCCCCTGGCAAAATTACAAATAACAAATTATAAACTGCAGGTTAAAGATCTAAGCCCGCTACTTAAAGATGAGCTTAATATCAAAGAAATTGATTTTAAGGAAGGAAAAGGCGAAATCGGGATTAAACTGGACACGAAAATTACACCTCAACTTAAGGAAGAAGCCAGAATAAGGGAGTTGGTAAGAAATATCCAGGAGGACAGAAAAAAACTTGGACTCAATTTAAAGCAAAAAATTGACGTTTCTGTCGACAAGATCCCTGAGGACGAAGAATTATTAAAATGGATGACGGAAAAGGCTCAAATCGGCAATTTGAAAAAAGGAAAATACAAAGTTAGCAAATCCTCATAATATGGGGGCTTTTACCAAGTTTTTATTTAAAGACATATCTTTTTCTCTTTCGGCACTCTTTCTTATCTTTTTTAGTGTGCTAATTCTAAGTTCTTTGGATGTTCAGCTTTTTCCCCTATATTTTGTCTATATAGTTTTGGCGATAGGTTCATTTTGGTTTTTTTCACAAATAGACTTTGACATAGTTTCTCTTTTTTCCAAGCATTTTTACGCAATCAGTATTTTTTTACTTTTGCTGACTCTTATAATAGGTAGCGTTACCAGGGGAACAATTCGTTGGATTCCCATAGGCCCTTTTAGTCTTCAGCCCGCAGAAATCGTCAGACCCATGCTTTTAGTTTTTTTTGCCAACTATCTGACCAAAGGCAATATAGATTTAAAAAAAGCACTTAAATCCTTCCTTCTTTTGGCTGTCCCTGTGGTTCTTATATTGGTTCAGCCAAGTTTGGGAGTTTCGGTTCTTACAGTTGTCGGTTTTTTGGGAGTTATTCTTGCCGGAAATTTTGACAAAAAGAAAATTATAATCGGTTTAATTGGCCTAGTCCTGACACTTCCCCTTTTTTGGAATTTTATGGCTCCTTACCAGAAACAGCGTATTCTTACTTTTTTGGATCCTGCAAAAGATCCGTTGGGTGCGGGTTATAACAGTATCCAATCAACAATAGCGGCCGGTTCGGGAAGAATTTTCGGAACGGGTTTGGGAAAAGGGATACAAACCCAACTTGCGTATTTGCCGGAAAAACAAACCGACTTTATTTTTGCTGCAACAGCCGAGGAGCTGGGTTTTTTTGGAGGAGCTTTTGTTCTGGCGGCAAGCTTAATAATTCTTTTTCGCTTAACTCATTTTATGGAAAACGCCACCTCACCGGCTGGAAGGGCATATATTTCCGGATTTTTGTTAATTTATTTGGTTCAGGTCTTTGTACATGCAGGAATGAATATGGGAATGCTGCCTGTAACTGGTATTCCTTTTCCTCTTGTTTCTGCAGGAGGATCTTCCTTACTGGCCACCATGACCGGTTTGGGAATCGCTCTTGGAGCTTATAAAAAACAAGCAAACTTTTAAGCGAATCTTGTTACTGCCTCAGCCTCGTGATAGAATACTCTTTGTATGACCAAATATGCAGTTGTTCGCATCGGCGGCAAGCAGTACAAGGCTTTTGAAGGAAAGGAAATTTTGGTGGACAAGCTGGCTGACCCCAAAAAGTTTGAGGCGGAGGTACTACTTCTTGTTGACGGGGAAAAAGTAAAAGTAGGTAAACCCGTCATTAAAGACGCCAAAATTAGAATTAAAGTAGTTTCCGATATGGAAAAAGGAAAGAAAATTGATGTTTATAAGTTTAAAGCAAAAAGCAGATATAAAAGACACACCGGCTTTAGGCCCCAGTACACAAGGCTTCTTATAGAAAAGATAGGATAATTTACCAACAATCTGTATCGAATTGCTACTTTGTGACCTCTTGACAACTGTGAAAACATACTTTATATTGTGCGAAGGATATGTCAACTCATAAAGCGGGAGGAAAAGCTTCACAACATGTCAGCCCGGCGGGCAAAAGACTCGGAGTTAAACTTTTTGACGGACAGAAAGTTTCCCCAGGAATGATTATCATCAGACAGCGCGGAACAAAAATAGGATTGGGTAAGGGAGTGGCTGCGGGAAGAGACCATACCGTTTATGCAGTAACTAAAGGAGTTGTTAAATTCGGTAAAAGTAAAGGAAAGAAAATTGTTTCGGTAAAAGAGACGGCTGTTAAAAAATAATTATGGCAGAAGAAGTAATTCAAATCGAGATTAATCAACTTCAACCAAACCCCTTGCAACCTCGTGGTGCCATAACCCCGGAAAGTTTGGTTGACCTTGTTGATTCAATACGTGAGCATGGAATTTTGGAACCTCTGGTTATTGCCAAAACCCCGGCAGGGTTTCAAATAATAGCAGGGGAGAGGAGATGGAGAGCTTCGAAACTGGCTGGTCTTACCCACGTACCTTCAATAATTCGTGAAACTTCTCCCAAAGGAATGCTTGAAATGGCTTTGGTGGAGAATGTCCAAAGAGTTGACTTAAATCCCCTTGACAGAGCCAAAGGTTTTGAGCGGCTGATGAACGAATTTACCCTGACAACAAGCGAAATTGCGGTAAGAATCGGTAAAAGTGTGGCCTATGTCAGCAACTCTCTCAGGCTTTTGTCTCTTCCCGATGCACTCAAGGACGGACTTTTGTCCGGATTGATCACTGAGGGACACGCTAGAGCCCTGGCGGCAATTGACGACAGCAACTTAATGATTGAGGCCTATAAGATCATTTTGAGGGAAAGCGGATCGGTAAGACGTGCCGAGGAGCTTGCCAGAAGAATGAAAGCCAAGTCCAACCAGGAAGTCGAAAGACCAAGCGGGCACGTTAGAATAATTTCCGAAGAAATTGATAAAATGCAGGCAGATCTTCAGGAAGCTCTTAAAGACGGTGAAGATAATCAAAAGTCAAAAAAGAATTCCGTAAAACTAATCAGATCCAGAAGAGAAACCAGACTGATATTTGTTCTTAAAGGGGGACTTGAGGAAACGGAAGACACACTTCAGAAAATATACAAATCCCTAACGGATTAAAAAAGCATATTTATCAATAAAAAACCTAGAAGTTATAGTTTGGTTTAGGTACTTTGCCTGCAATATTGATCGGCCAATATGCAACCCAGGCCCGTCCGGTAATTGCTTTTTTGGTAATCGGTCCCCAGTATCGGGAGTCGGAAGAATTGGGCCTGTTATCTCCCATTACAAAATATTCCCCTGAAGGAACGGTATATTCCTCTCCGTCAGACAAAAATGGACCCCCGGAGGTAGCCACACCGCTTTCAATGTAGGGCTCTTCCAAAAGCTTGTCGTTTATATAAACATGACCATTGTTAATAAGAATTTTTTCGCCCGGAAGGGCAATAACCCTCTTAATAAACTCATCAATTGTTGAAATGGGGGGAGTGAAAACAACAACATCACCCCTTTTTGGTTCTCGGGAGTAGTAAGTTACTTTCTCGGTCAAAAGATACTCGGCATCCTTAAAATTGGGCATCATCGATTGGCCACTGATTTTGTGAGGACGCATAATAAGAAGGTATATAAAGAAAAATATTCCTACCGCAAACACAATTACCTCCAAAGTATCCAAAAAAAACGTGCCCAACCTTTTAAACATATATGTCATTATTTAACATTAACGGCTGGCTTGCAAGTATCACATGTTGGCTAACCTGAAGCAAAATACATTGTTTACGTGATAAAATATAGGTACGGTCGCATAGCTCAGTTGGTTAGAGCGTTGCATTCACATTGCAAAGGTCCCTGGTTCGAGTCCAGGTGCGACCACTTAAAGACACCAGAAGACTTTTTAATGACCAAATAAGTTACCTGCTTCCAAAATCATTTGGTCGACGTTGCTGTCTAATAATTCTATTGCCATTTCACCGTGATCAAGGGGACCCATTTCTGACACCACCCCAATAACCGTATCGTTTTGACAAATAGAAAAACCGCCCCCACTCATTCCACCCCAGCCGCTTGATTCGAGTACGTATAGATTTTCTTTTTTTCTCGGTTGACCAAACATGTTGTGTTGCATATTGGTCTTAATAGCCATAGGTGTTTGGGGATAATCTTTTCCCATTAACCCGGGATAAACCATGGCACACAATTCTTTATTTATGCCTTCCGCGCTGATTGCCGAATAGGGGATAGTGGGCAACTGTTCTACAGCTTGAGAACTTTTTACTGCGATTATTGCGATATCCTTTCCTTCTGGGTGTGACACAAATCTTACATCCTGGCTTTTTACGGAAATTTCACTAGAGCCGGGCAGTTGTGGCTGCCGAATTGTAAGTGTCTCAAAGTTTTCGGTCGGTAGACAATGATTTGCTGTTAGAAGGTAAATAATATTTCTATCGGCATCCTTGCCTATGAAAGAAGTTGAACAACGGCTGGCATCATTGTTCAAAACAAAAGTTCCGGATGCGTAATACAATCTACCAGTAACATTTCTCTGCCACTCCGGGTCTTGGGCAATTGCCGTGGCTTCTATGCCATACTTTTGATCAAATTCATCAAGAGCAATATCATATTTGCGATCCAATATTAATTGGAGAAATTGAACCCCCCGCCAAAAAGAACGGCTGCAACAGTCATTCCACCTAATATTAAAAATTCCCTTCGTCTGATATTTTCTGTTTCTTTTCGCACGCCCGTATGATATCACAGCCCATTTCTCGTTATCAAACAATATGGCTACAAACTTAAAAGTATTTGTTTGATATACTTGGTGTTGTGAATAAACCCACCATTACAGGTCAAATCTATAAAAAAATCTTTAAACTTCTTGAAGAAAATCCCAATGGCCTGCACTGGTCGGAACTTCTTTCCAAGGTCAAAAAGTCATATCCTACATTTCATCCAAAAACCGTCAATGGATGTGTCTGGAAACTTGTCAATAAATACCCCGACAAAGTTTACAAACCTTCCAAAGGTCTTTTCCGCCTGACAAAATTCAAATAAAAAAACCATTAGTCTTTTTTGGGTTGGACCAGTTTAAAATCAGCCAAGCTACACACAAATACCCCATAAGTTGAATTTCAAATCATTTTTTGTTATTATTCCCGTATCTATTATTTAGACTCAGGCATAAAGTAGTCCGAACCTATTTAATATAAATTTATTTTCTTGTACTTTAAAATCTACGATTAAGGCAACCAGAGGAGGTTGACATGAATCAAACAGCTATATCCATTTTGTATTTTTTTACCTTACTTTCAGGGCTTGGGTTGTTGGTCATTATTGTTAAATCGATAATAGCCAAGGCATCACGGTTTTCTAAAACAGATTGTGCTTACACAGTTTTTCTTTTGTTTGTAATGGTTGCGGCCAATTCCCCATTTGCAGTATATGGAGAAATTTGGAGCATACTTAAGGTTCTAATGTTGACCTTAATTTTTATTTACTTTTTGATCAGACTCACAGACGATTAAATAAGAATTTAAAAACATAGGAGAATCTAATGAATGCACTCGTAAAATAACCAAAAAGTGAGGAAAAAATGAAAAAGTATTGGGTTTTTATTTTATTGGTTGTCCTTTCTATCTTATCACCTTTCGTTTTACCGTCTCCTTTTGCACAACAGGCAACAGCAGGATTGGTCCTTTTTGCCCTGGTGAACCTTACAGCATTAAGGTGGGGCCACATGACACTTGGTCAGTTAGGACCCAAAAAGAGGTTGATAAATATTTGCTTAATTTCTTCTCTGGTGGGATTGAGTGGATCATTTTTTATCATATCTGATCTGTTTTTATTAACCACACTTAGCTGGTTCATGCTTTTTTTTGCCATAACTATGGCAATATTTGGAACCGGAATTGGATTAATGAAAGAGTAGAAATAGAGTACATTTAAGTCACAATATACCAACAATGAGCATACCCCTAAAAAGGTGTTGGAGAATAAAATGCTCATTTTTACTGGCTTTAATTCTAAACCCATATCATATAGCCTGCTGAGGTTTTTTTCTTCAAGCGGTTTAATATATCGATGGAAAAATTGGAATCTTCCGGTATTGGGAATAAAAAGTAAATATTTTCTAATAACTGATATAATTCTGTGCATGGTTGAGAGAGATCCTAAAAGTGAACTCAGAAAAATGATTCTTTCTGAAATCGAAGAATGGAAATCTAACGAAACGGGAGGTTTCTCATGGCATATCAAACTCAACAACTTCCACTCCTATCTACCTGCCGATGAATATCCAGAAAATGGGGGGAGATTAATAGGCTATATGGTTCAAGCGGCTGGTTTAATGGATGTGGTAAATAAAAATTCACACAAAGGTGAGTTGGAAGAAAAATACCGAAGTAAATTATTTCTAAATCAAACTCCAAGAGAGTTTTTCAGGGTTATAGACGAAACTATAGAAGAAGTTCCTGAAGTCACATTAGAAGAGATCAAAAGACTTCAAACAAAACATTATTCCAAACTCCACGGTATCTGTTTGAGTAGGGATATGTCTTTTGAGGAGGAAAAAAGGCAAAAGAAAAAAATTAAAGAATCAGCGAAAGCTCTTAAGGCTTTATATGAATATGCTTTGCCTCTTTATGTTGAGTTGAGAGTGAAAGGATACTCTCAATTTGACTTAACTGTATAGGGTTCTATCTGTATTTCAATCTACGTATTTGTTGTATATTTATCCAACAAATATTCAACTTTATATAGACTAAAGTAGTCATTTTTTATTTCTTGTTCCTTTCGAAATCTGACAAAATTTGATGTATTTTCGTCAAACATTACCCTTCCGGTTGTTAATATTCCCTTTTCTCTCTCTTGATCGTTCACAAAATGTCCCACACCAGACGTCCAGTTTACGGATGCCGGGCTTTTAGCCAAATTTTCCAAGCCTTCAAAACCTATTTCCACCCAAAGCAAAGCTCCAAAAGCCTGAAAACAAGCCGAATCATACTGTTCCCTACGCCATTCAGGGGTGTGTTTGTGTCCATACATTTTCACCGAAGAAATAGCATTTCTCGCAGCTATTAGGGATGAGTCCACTCTGCTATGTGGAAAAACAATCTTTCCGCCTGTTTCTTTTGGTCTACTGGAAAACATTTCCCATAAAAGATCGGGAGGGATAATTTCACTTATTCTTTTGATTACAGGAGCTAAATATTCCTCAATCTCTATTTCAACATTTAACTCTTCCTTTGGCAGAAAACTTATAAGAGAAAAGGGCTTTTCCTTCATATATAGCTGGTATTCTATCAATTTTTGCCTATAATAACAAAATCCAAAGTTTTTTGTATCCAAACTAATACCACATATCTCACTTTAGATTTTAGAAATAAATTGTGTACATTTGAACTTTTGGTATACTGACGATATGGGTTTCTTGTCAGAGAAAGATATTAAAGAAATTGATTTAACCCCTGAATTTATTGTTAAAAGTGATTTAGATATTCAAACTATAAAATCAATTTCTGATTACGCAATTTCAAATGGCAATTCGTTGATTGTTGTAGGTGGTTATGCAACGGAAGCCTACTTGGGGGGAGTAATTACTCGCGCACATAGTGATGTTGATTGCATTTTTACGATAAAGAATGAAGAAACCCGTGTACAAGTTTTTGAACAAATTAAAAATATCCTAACTGCCGAAAAAACTGTGTGGAATTTTACAAAGCCCAACTCATTTAAATTGGATTGCAGGGAGGATCGATTAGACATTCCGTTTAACAAAAGACGTCGTGTTGAACTTAACATCAAACCTAATTGGCCTGAAATTAAAACTATTGCAAAATTCCTACAAGACTCAAGGAGAAACCCTGTTAGTATTCTGGTTCCTGAATTATATCCTCTAATCAAAGGCAAAATGGAAAAGCTATATCTGGTTAGAAACGGGATTGATTCAGATAAAGATCGCGAAACCAGTATTAGCGATGTTATTGATTTAGCCAGATTACTACAATTAAAAGAAGTCGACAAGACCACACTTATAAAATACGTTCCCGAAGTAACATTTAAATATGTTACAAAGTTTCTAGACGAAATAACCCCCCAAATTTTGGAGTATTTAAAAAATAAGTTTAGTAAAGCTTAATCAATCTAATTGTTAATACACAAAGTTCTAAACTCGTACCATTGACTCACTTCAGAGTTTAAGGTGAGGGGTTAGTTTAAACACACGAGTGGGGCAATATGTTTTATAATAGTTAATATGAAAAAGATAGTCTTTTTTGTTTTTTGGACAGCTCTTCTTTTGTTGGTTCCTTTTACCGTTCTTCAAAAAACTCCTTGGGAATTGGCAGTAAAAAATCCTGCAAATTTAACAAATTTCATTCAAAGGTGTATTGGTTTGGCTGCTTTCATTCTCCTTTTTGTTCAGTTGGTTCTGGGCGTTTTTATGGCAAAGCTTACAAAAATATTTGGAAGCTGGATTTTTAAATTCCACGTTGCGGAGGGAATAGCTGCCTACACCTTAGTATTTTTGCATCCATTAATCTTCATGCTATTTAACTACTACACAGGTTTGGGCTGGGACCCATACGCAGTGTTTGTTAATATCTGTCTTCTTTGCAAAACCCCACTAGATTATTACTATACTTTAGGTAGAATTTCCTTCTGGCTGGTCACCTTGGCTGTAGGTGCTGCCTACTTTAGAAACAAAAATTCTTGGTTTGAAGCAAATTGGAGAAAGTTCCATGTACTTAATTACATTGCATTTTTAGTTATCGGGGCGCATGGATTTTTAATTGGTACGGATTTTGTAAGACAACCCTTCTTTACATTTGCAGCTGTAGCCTACGCAACATTTCTTTGTATAGTGATTTTTATAGAAGCTTCCAGGTTTTACAAAAACTTCAACTTTTGGCTTAAAGGTTAAAAAACATCCTTTTCAGAATTTATTCCAAATATTCCAATTCCAAAAGTCAAATTTAATTTTTGGTAATATGTGCCTTTTGTTGTCTTTGTCGTGAAGACAGTCATTTTTTGGGTGTTTTGAATTAAACTCTACTATTTTAGTGCGTTGCTTCAAGCCTTTAAACCTATATTCTTTATATTCAATTTTACCACTGTCAAAAAACTGACCAACTATAAAAGTTGTTGTAGATGAGGAGGGAATAATCTCTAACTGATAGTCTCCATCTTGAGGGTTAATTAAAGCTATCATTCCGTTTTCACTTTGTGTAACAACTTCGTTTTTATCTTTTACCCAAAAATTTCCCGGATAGCCCACCAAAACCAAAGCGGATTTTGGATCGGAGTACGGGGGGTCGTCAATTCCCGGGCTTCCTAAAAATTCCAGTATTCTATTTACCCCCTCTGTAGAGGCAATTACTCCCGAATGTGATTGATTAATTACTTTGTTAGTATGTGCACCCGAGATTTGAGCACTGTCGACTAAAACCGTACCATCACCTTCATAAACATTTTCTTTTCCAGTAGGTTTCCCGTCTAACCAATGAGGATTATTAATTACATCGATTATTTTTAATGTGGGGAACCCTGTTCCTGCCAAGGTGCCAACCTTTACCCCCCAAAAGGGCTCAGAAAAATCTGTTGGTAAATAATTATTTTTGATATTTAGTGAAGTAACGTCTTTTAATTGTTTAGTTTTTATATCCCTAAGATAATTATACGTTGGAAGGAGGTTGTTTAAAGAATCTGGAATACCACAATGCTTAACAAGTAATGTTGTTGCAATTTTTTCGATCAAATCATTTGTCCAAACCTCACCGTTTACAATGGCGGGATAGGCTAGAGCTGATCCTTGATTTGGAGAACCAACAGCAAAAAACTTGGCAGCTTTTCCACCGTTTTGTGATTCGAGATACGCACGTCCGACTAAACCTCCCATACTATGGCCCACTAAGTTTATTTTTTCCTCATCCGAAGTATTCAAGTTTACTAAATCATTTAAAATATTAGCGTTATTACGCACATCTTGTCTCCAGTCATAGTAAAATGGTATGGTATCCCAATTATTAAATGGTAATGCTGATAAAATTTGGTCATAAACATTTTTTGCATAGGGTGCGAGAGTCCAGCTACCACTGTATCCCGAGTCTTTACAATTAATAAGGGCATCAACGTTCCAACTTGCACCCATTCCCGGAATTATAAATACTTTTGTGATAGGAAAAGGGGTTGAAGTTGGAGTGGGAGTTGGAGTGGAAGTAGGTGTAGGAGATGGCGAGGGAGAGGGTGTTTCAGTGGGGATAGGCGATGGTGGAGGGGTTGGTGTCGATGTGTTTACTTCTCCGGTACGAGTACAAAATTGCCAAGCATCTCCAATTCCAAAGTTACCGTTTTCGTCCATGGTTCCGTATTCCAAAGAAATATCCGAATACTGCATGGTGCCAGAGAAATCTATTCCATAAAATTCTGGAGGGATGTTTAAATAATGTTCAGAGTCTATCCAGCTTACCCAATATGCAGCGTCGGCGGTTTGTTTCCGATTTTGAATTACCATTGAATAACCACTATATGTTTGAGTACCGTCAAGATATTGGGCCCAAGGTAGAGGTGTTGGCCCTTGTAATGAAGTGATTATATATGGGGCTCCCGGATTATCGTTTATGTGCATAAACTGAACAAATTGGATATGATCCCTATCAGATGTTATTCGAAAATCTAGATGATTTCCTGTTATTGTGGCCTCATAAGTACACGCATCAATCGACGAAGGTGATAAAAGAGATAATAAAATCAAAAAGATAAATAGTTTTAAGATCTTAGAAAACTTGAGGGACATTGCCTAAATATAAGTTAATAATTTTGAAAATTATTTGTCAATATCTTTTTTGTCACTAATTATGAATGATCGTTTCCTGAATGTTAAACTCAAGGGCATGAAAGATAAATTGCATAGCTCAAATGTTTCTCAACTATGGAATAAGTTGTTGTTTAAAGAAAATGAGGAACTGTTGGCTATCCCTTATTATGTGGACAAACATAATATTGTTTGAAAACATTTTAAAAATCATAAAAGGAATTTTTTAGATTTAGGTATGGGAATAGGAAATACGGAAACATAGATAACTAAAAAAAGTTGAAAACGGAATTGTAAAAACCCTGCCAAAAAGACGTTGGTCTTTCTTATATTTCTTCTTCTTGTTGTTGTTGTGATAAACGACCGATATGTCTAATAAATCTATTTTTGTTTTATCAAATTCGCAATGAGCTCCAGATCCGTTTTATTTACACTTGGATGGATGGGTATTGATAGAACCTCTTTGGCAACCTTTTCGCTTATTGGTAAATTGTCTGTGTAACCTAAATCTATATATAGTTTTTGTTTGTGTAACGGGATTGGATAATAGATTTTGGATTTTATTCCATTATTTTCAAGGCGTTTCATAAGGGTTGCCCGGTTTATATGAAAATATTTTGTTAAACGTATTGTAAACTGATTAAATACATGTGTTCGATCGTCAAATAATTTTGGCAACACCACCCCGCTTACATTTACTAATTTGCTTGACAAATACTTGGCGTTTTTAACTCTCTTAATATTAAATTTATTGAGTTTGTTTAGCTGAATTAAACCCAGCGCCCCTGCAATATTTGTTGAACAGAAATTGTATCCCAGAAAAGGATATGTGTAATTCAGCCCGATCATTCCATGATTTTTTAATGCCCTGATTTTTTTGGCAATTTTTGAGTTGTTAGTTGTTATCATTCCACCCTCACCAGTTGTCATATTCTTTGTTGCATAAAAAGAAAAACATCCAGCCTTGCCAAATGAACCGACCAAATTATTTTTAAATTTAGCACCATGGGCCTGCGCAGCATCTTCGATAACCTCGAGGTGGTGCTCTCGTGCAATTTTCATAATCTGTGACATGTTGGCGGGAAGACCATAGAGATGTACAACCAATATGGCTTTGGTTCTTTTGGTAATACTTTTTGCTATTAAGGTGGGGTCTATATTAAATGTATTTTCATCAATATCTACAAATACAGGTTTAGCGCCTGTATATAAAATTGCATTTGATGTTGCGACAAAAGTAAAAGGTGTGGTAATTACTTCGTCACCATTGCCAATTCCTAAACTTAATAATGCTAGATGCAGCGCAGTTGTTCCACTGGTTGTTTGAATTGCGTATTTTGTTCCAACATATTTGGCAAATTGTTTTTCAAATTTTTCCACCCATTTTCCTTCGGAAACCATCCCTGACCGTAATACTTTGATAATTTCAGTCTCCTCTTCGTTATCAAACATAGGCTTTGCAATTGTTAGCATGTTACTGGACATTTTTACATTGGGGACAGGTCTTCATCATATTATTCTTATATGTTTTTTTTCCACAAAAACACACATATCCTCTCACCTTTGCTGGATTGCCGTATACCAAGGCGTGGTCCGGTAAACTTCTTGTTACAACAGACCCTGCGCCCACTAATGCGTATTTACCGATAATGATTCCTGGGAGAATAGTTGAATTTGCTCCTATTGATGCCCCTTTTTTTACGATAGTAGAGTTTCGAATCCAGTCTCCCTCCTTTTTAACAGTTCCACTTGGATTAATCGCCCTGGGAACATTGTCATTTGTAAAGCATGTATGTGGGCCTATAAAAACACCATCTTCTATTGAAACGCCCTGGAAAATAGAGGCATTGTTTTGTACTTTCACATTGTTTCCCAGGACAACATTTGCATCAATATACACATTTTTTCCGATGATACACTTTCTACCAATATTTACTCCCTCGCGAATTTGTGCCTGGTTCCAAACAACTGTTCCTTCACCAATTTGAGACTTTTTGGATACTTCAGCAGTTGGGTGTATCTGTATCATATTTTTATAATTTTTCTCGTATAAATACTTTTTTCGACTTTCTCAGCTAGACATATCGTTTTCAACGCGTCTTCGTTAACCATAGCCGGTTTTGCTCTCTTTTTAACGCAATCAATAAAGTTTATTAGTTCAACTTTTAAGGGTTCTTGTTTATTAATCTTAACTTCTGTAAAATCTGGTTTTCCGAATTTTACCACGAAGTCCGAAAACTCCTTAAAATTACCAGCCTTATAGTTGAATTTATATAATAAAAGCTTCTGATCGATATAATCAAGTTCCACATACCCTCTTGTCCCTGTTATTGAAAGCTCCCTCACCTTTATGGGTGTCACCCAATTTACCTGAATAAAACACCCAAACTCCTTAAAATCTAAAAATATTTCCGCATTATCAAGCCGCCCCCTTGTTAATGCACCCGAACCTTTGGCGTAAATATAATCTGGATTTTTTTTGGCAATTAGGGTTGCAATATCCAGATCGTGAACTGCTAAATCTGTGATAACATTTGTGTGAATAATTCTTTGAGGGAAAAGACCGACTCTTTTTATATTAATTGATAATATTTTACCTAATGCATTATTGGAAACAATATCTAGTAATTTGGATACAGCAGGATTAAACCTTTCGATATGGCCGGTCATTACGAATACTTTTTCATTTTTGGCAGCATCTATAATTATTTTCGCTGATTTTGATGAATCAGCTAAGGGTTTTTCAATAAGAACGGGTATCTTTCTTTTTATGAAATCTAAAGCAACTGAAAGGTGAGACTCTGTGGGGACCGCAATGCTTGCAGCATCTATTTGTAGATTATTTAATAGTTCGATATGACTTTGATAATAATTGGCGTTATATAAATTACCTATTTCTTTCGCAGATTTCAGATTAATGTCACAAACTGCAGCAAGTTTGATTCCTTTTAAACCACTATAAATCCTGGAGTGGTGTCTTCCCATAACCCCGCACCCTATTACAGCAACCTTCATTTCGACTATAATACTCCTAGAAACATGAAATTTAAAGAGAAATCTAAAAACATACTATTCATTTGTAAGCTCTACCCCCCCCACATTGGTGGAGTAGAGAAACATGTGTTTGAAATTTCGAGGATTTTAAAAGAAAAGGGTTATAAGTTAACTATACTTACAGAAAAATATGATGATTATTTAGAATCGAGTGAGATTGTCAACGGAATTAGGGTGATCAGGATATGTTATCCGTATGTAAAATTCTTTGGGATTTTCTTCATTTGGTGGAAGCTTTTTGGTCTTCGAAAGCTTATTAAAATGGCCGATTTGATACACATACACGACGTTTTTATTTGGTATTTACCATTTAAATTGTTTTACCCCTCTAAAAGAATTATTATTACTTCACATGGCCTTGAATTCGACAAACCTTTTTCAAAAACAAGCATTTGGCAAAAGAGGTTGGCCAACAAGCTTGCTGATAAGACAATTGGTGTTGGTAAATATTTAGAAAGGTTTTTGAATATAAAATTTGATTTAATAACTTATGGAGGTATTACACCCAGTAAAAAGGTTTATGTAAAGAAAAAAGATACAATAGTTTATTTAGGTAGATTAGATAGGGACACTGGTATTAATAACTTTCTATATTGGCTGAATAAAAATCCGAAATACAAAGTTGAATTTTGTGGTGATGGCCCCATGCGTAAGCTCTGTGAAAAATTTGGAAAAGTTCACGGTTTTATAAAAAATACATCTGTTTATCTCAATAAATCAGAGTATTGTGTTCCTGGCGGCTATTTGAGCGCACTTGAAGCACTAAATGTTGATTGTAAATTAAAATTATTTTGGAATACAAGGTTGAGGGGAGAAATCTGGAAAAGTTCTCCTTTTGTTCGAAAAAACGCGGCATCCTGGGCCAAAAAACAAACCTGGGAAAAATTAGCAGATGAATATATCCGTTTGTATAACAGTATTTAATGAAGAGGGGACTATTGCACCCCTTCTTGATTCACTTTTGAACCAGTCCAAAAAACCGGACCAAATTATTATTGTCGATGGGGGTTCAAATGATAGGACTGTAGAAATAATTCGTCATTATCAACGCAAAGACGGCAGAATAAAACTTTTAGTAGAAAAATGTTCCAGAGCAAGAGGAAGAAACCTTAGTGTAGAAATTGCCAAAGGAGACATTATTGCCATGACAGATGCAGGCTGCCTTCCCGCTAAAGATTGGTTAAAAAAACTGACCACACCCTTTAACACTAAAAAAGTTGATGTTTCTGCAGGTTTTTACGAAATGACTGGTAATTCTTCATTACAAAAAGCAGAATCCGTATTTTTAGGAATTAGTCCAAATTATTTTGATTACGATTTTCTTCCTTCAACCCGCTCAGTTGCTTTTACCAAAAACGCCTGGGAATTAGTTGGAGGATTTCCGGAAAAACTGGAAGGAGCCGCAGAGGATACAGTTTTCAATTACAAATTAATTATAAGTGGCTTAAAAATTTCACGCGTGAAAGAGGCAATAGTAGAGTGGGGGATGCCAAAAACAATAAAAGAATTTTTTTTGAAAATTCACAATTACGCTAAAGGAGATGCACAAACAAAAATTTGGATATTTCCCAAAAAAGGTTTTGCGTCGCACAATATTAAGGCAGTACTTATCCTTTTAAGGTACCTGGTGGGCTCAGCGCTTCTTTTTCTATCTTTCTTCTACCCTTCCCTATTCTACTTACTGGTTTTTTCAATATTGATTTATTTAATCTGGGCTTACAGAAAAATTTATTCCGAATTTGGGGACTGGAAAGTGTCATTCTGGGGTCCAATTCTTCAAATAACTTCTGATATAGCAGTTATGGGAGGTTTTATAAAAGGTTTTTTTGGAAAGTAAAAAGCGGAAGGTATTCACGATTGTTTGTGAAAAGAGCTTCCGCTAGTCTAAGTTAAGTTTAATAATTGGGTAGAAAAGGATAAAGAAGGGAAACCAACCCTGCTCCGTTAAAAAGAATTGCAAATACGAAATAGAAAACCTCCTTCTTATCTCTGTATTTGAGTAGAAAGTCTACTCCGATTGTTAAGTAACCCCCTCCCCCAAAGATGTATATCATGTCACCAAGATTTTCCATTTTGCCTCTTAAAATGTTTAATTTATTTCAGATAGAAAGGAAGCAGGATAAGGAACGTCGCAGCTCCGCCAAAAAAAAGGGACTTGTAAAAAGTTTTCGGATCTTTTGTTTGTAGAAATTCACCAGTGCTAGCGACGCTAAGTATTATGCAAACTCCCCCTGAAAAAAATGAAATTACGACGGTAATTAAATCCATTTTAACCTCCAATTATTAATAAACCTGAATATGTTAAATTGCACCGAAATTTTACCTTAGACTCAAGGTAGGCTACAATCATACAAGAAGAACAAAGAGAAGTCAAGATTATGGGATACACAAGAGATGCTATCAAAGGATTGGGCTGGATGACCTTTCTGCGTGGGATAACCAGAGGGTTGGCAGTTGTTAAAATGGCTATTCTGGCCAGAATTCTTCTTCCTTCTCAGTTTGGCAACTACGGCATAGCCCTTTTGGTTTTGGGTTTCCTGGAGGTTTTAACCGAAACCGGAATTAATATTTTTTTAATTCAGGAGAAAGGGGATATTCAAAAATACTTAAACTCTGCTTGGGTGGTGTCCATTATTCGGGGAACCCTTATCTGCCTTGTTATATTATTAACCTCCCCTCTTATAGTTAAATTTTTCAATGTAGCCCAAGCCAAAAATCTATTATATTTGATTTCCGCAGTTGCCTTTGTGCGCGGCTTTATCAACCCCATGAAAGTAGCTTTTCAAAAAAAGCTTCAGTTTATGAAAGAGTTTCTTTTTCAGGGGAGTTTGTATCTTATTGATGCAGGAATCGCAATATCTTTAGGAATAATAACCCGCTCAGAATCCGCAATGATAATTGGAATGTTGGCGGCTGCCATAACTGAAGTATTTCTGAGTTTTATTCTTTTTAAAGAAAAACCGAAACTATTTTTTGAAAAAGACAAAGTTCTGAAAGTTATCAATAGCGGAAAATGGGTAACAGGGGCAGGGGTTTTCAGTTATCTTTTTCAAAATATAGACAATATAGTGGTAGGCAAATTTTTAGGTACAAGCAGTTTGGGCTTTTACCAGCAGGCGTATAATGTTTCCACTCTTCCCGTTTCCGAAGTGGGCCAAATATTTAATAAAGTAACCTTTCCGGTTTTTGTTAAAATTTCAGGCGACACTCAAAGGCTTAAAAAAGCTTTCTTTAAAACCTTAGGCGTAATCAGCGGACTGGTCATTCCTTTCTCTTTAATTATATTTCTTTTTTCAAGACCGATTATTCTATTGTTTTTAGGAGAAAACTGGTTGTCAATTGAACCTGTTCTTAGGATACTGGTCATTTTTGGCGTATTAAAATCCATATTGAACTTCAGCTATGCACTTTTTCTCTCTCTTAAACTTCAGAAATATGTTATGTATTCGGAACTCATGGGAATACTAGGGATGGGGTTGGTTATTTATCCAATGACAATCAGGTTTGGAATAGTAGGGGCAGGGGCTTCTACACTAGTGGCATTTATCTGTAGCTTACCCGTAATAATCTACGGTTTTAAAAAAATATTTAAATGATTTACATATCACTTTTATTGGGCTTTATTTTAAGGATTTATTTGATAGGATCCAATTTTTATTTTACGGGAGAACTTGGTAAGGAACTGATATATGTGCGCAGCTTTCTTTTGTCTGGAGGGCTACCGCAAACGGGTTTACCTACTTCACACGAATGGCTGACCTACGGACCGGTTTACTATTGGATACTTATTCCCTTAATTAAAGTGTTCGGTCAAAATCCGTTTATTCTTTTTTGGCTGGCACTGGCTGTATCCATAATTGGAATTTATATAACATATTTGGTTTTTTCCAAAGTGGTGGATAAAAAATTTGCAACAATCCTTTCCTTCTTTATTTCTCTTTCACCAATTTGGATTTATATTACAAGGCTTTCCAAGCTTCACACCTTCTTTTTTCTTTTAATTCCTTTTTTCATCTTTTGTCTTTATAAAATTTGGAATAGGAATCCAAAATATACTTTTTGGCTCGGCCTAACTTTAGGTTTGCTATTTAGTTTTCATTTTAGTCAACTCCCACTTTTTGCAGTCATCTTTACAGCCTTTTACATCAAAAGGAAATACTTGAAAATTAAAGATTATGCAGTTTTTCTGTTGGGACTGATTTTACCCAACATTACGGTATTGGCATTTGATGCCAAGAACGGCTTTACGATGCTCAAAAACCTGATTTCCTGGATCCCTTACAGATTTGCCGGATTTTTAGGGATTTATCCCAAAAACAATCTTGATGCGAAAGCAGGAATAAACACACTATCTTCTTTTAACGATTTTTTTGGCAGAAGTTTGTTTTGGGACGAGCGCTTTTGGATTTTGGGAAGCGTTATTTTTATTTCTCTTTTTGTTATATATATTATCCAAAACGGTAAAAAGATCGGCAAAGACTTTTTTACTTTTTATTTAATTGTTTCAACATTGGTTCAGGGGTTTGCACTTTTAATTCACACCAACCCTCCCATCCATTACTTTTTACCAATATTTTTAAACCTCGCTTTAATATTTAGTTATTTTGTATCTTTTAATTGGAAAAGAAAAACAACCCAAATTTTGACGATTTTGATTTTTGCTTTGATGTTTGTTTCCGGCTTCCTCGGAGTTAAAAAAGAACACGCAAACAACCCGGATTTTATTCCCATAAAAACCCAAGAACGCGCGGTAGACTCAATAATAGAAAGCTCTCAAAAAAGGCCCTTCAGTCTTATAAGATTAGGACCTTTTGATTACTTTCCTGAAAACTACTCGCAGAACTATCAGTATTTAATTTGGGTAAAAGGAGGCCAGATTGATCAGTCGGCCAAATTAAGATACATAATATACGATATTGGGGACGTTTATGTAGAAAAGTATGAATAATATCAAAACCATAACTTTGGATAAACCAAATATAACCGATTTTGCAAAGGAACGTAATTTGCTTTTGCAAAAGTCGAGTGCCAACTGGGTTTTGTTTTTGGATAGCGATGAGAAAATGACTGAGGAATTAAAAAAAGAAATTTTAAATTTAAACGCCAAAAATTACGACGGCTTTTACATAAAAAGAAAAATTGTATTTTTGGGAGAAGAAATAGGAGAAGATAGGGTTCTCAGGCTTGCCAAAAGAAAAAGCGGCAAATGGGCCCGAAAGGTGCACGAGACCTGGGAAGTCAAAGGAAGAGTGGGTATACTGAAAAATTACATAACTCACAATACGGCTCTAAACCTTGGGGAGTATATTGAAAAAATGAACAAATATTCAAGTATCCACGCGGCAGAAAACCTTCGTGAAGGAAAACACTCGAATGTTTTAAAGATGATTTTTTATCCCAAACTTAAATTTTGCCAAAACATTTTACAAGGACGTGGGGTTTTATTTAGCATAATGCAATCTTTTCATTCTTTTTTGGGTTGGGCGAAACAATGGGAATTACAAAAAAAATAAACCGGCAAAATATTTTTATTTTTCTTTTTTTAGTAATTTTTCCTTTTGGGCAGATTATAAGAATTGGTATGGTTCATCCGTTAGACATAGTTGTGGGGCTTGCCGCTATATACACAATACTCAAAAAATTAGAAAAACCACAAGTTTTTACTGAATTTAAACTATTTTTGTATGCCGCAGCTTTTTCCTGGATATTTTCTCTTTTTATTTTTAAAAAAGTTGAAGTTTTTTATGGTTTGCTTTACTTAATCCGCATAATTTCCTATTACTATTTTGGCATTTACGTTTGGAATTTTGCAAAAAAAACAAAAGAAAAAAAACTTCTACAAAATTCCCTTGTGACAATCTCCGTTGTATCTGCAATTTTTGGATGGATACAATTTCTTGCGATTCCCGACATTAAGCCCTTTTTTGTATACGGCTGGGATATGCATCTTTTTCGCCTGGTGGGAACGTTTTTGGACCCGACATTTTTAGGTCTGATAATTGTATTCGGTTTGCTTTTGTCAATTTATCTTTGGACAAAAGAAAAAAGCAAAGGAAAAGCTTTAACCATAGGTTTTCTTTTGGTTTCTCTGGCATTTACTTATTCAAGAGCCAGCTATCTGGCTTTTGTTGCCGGAATTTTGCTTTATATTTACTTTGACAAAAGATTTAAAAAACTTCTTTTGTTGGTTTTGACATTGATTATTGGAGCTTTCTTACTTCCTACGGCAAGGAATCACAGCATTGAGCTTTTCAGAACCTTTTCTTCTCTGGCACGGATTCAGAATTATAAAAATACCCTTCAAGTATTTGGAAAGTCTCCCGTTTTTGGAATTGGATTTAATAATATGTGTCTGGCCAATAATGAATTTGTGGCCGTTCAGAGTTTCGAATCACACGCCTGTTCGGGCTCCGATTCAAGTTTGCTAATGGTTTTGGCAACCACCGGAATAACAGGTTTGATAGTTTTTCTTTCGGCAATTATTAAAATAATAAAATTGCTTTTCAAAAAACCGGGATTTGAAATTATATATTCCTGTTTTTTGGCTCTTTTTGTTCACAGCCTGTTTTCCAATTCTCTTTTTTATCCTTGGGTAATGGGGTATTTGGCTGTCCTCCCGGCAACTTTCCTTAAGGATTAAAGGTGAGGCTGATGGTTTTTTCCGTGGAGTTTCCTGCCTGGTCTTTTGATTTGATGTTAAAAGAATTATCCCCGTCGTTTAAGGTTGTTGTATATTCAAAAGAACCTGCTTCATCCACCGAAACAAATCTTTCATTAATTGTGACTTGGCACCCTTCATCGGTAGTTCCCTGAATACTGACTTGCCTCTGGGTTGATCCGAAGAAACTGGCTCCATCAGCAGGAGAACTTATCTCAAGTATTGGAGCTTTGTTGTCAAAAGTTATTATATGGTTTTTGGAGTTCTGGCTTTGATTCTCCGAAGTATCGATGGCCATTGCAGAAAAATTATTTTCTCCGTTTTCTAAAAGTAAATTGAAACTAAAATTTCCGTCCTTGTCGGTAATTACTTCCTTTTTGTCTGAATTGAAAGTAAGTATGACTGTGGCCCCGGCTTCGGAGTTTCCCGAAATTGTTATGGTTTGCTGATTGGTAAACTCAGGGGTAGGATCAAACTTGGGCGGGGCCGGAGGAGTGGTATCGTTTTGTGTAATGGCTTTGTTGCCGCTTCTGATATCTGAAATAAAAACGGTTAACCTTCCAAAAAGAGGAATGCCTACGAAAAACAAAAGAAGCATGGCGGCAATGGATGCGGCTATAAAAAGCATTGCCCTTTTAATATTATTTTTTTCTTCCACAGACCTTATATGTGAGAGTCTTTGTTTCATTTTAATATGAGCCGAGGGTGGGGATCGAACCCACTACCTGCGGTTTACGATACCGCCGCTCTACCAACTGAGCTACCCCGGCACGAGTACAATTATACCACCCAACCCCAAAGATAATACTTAATTTAAAACTATTTTACCAATAAGTTCCAAATTTCTTTAGGGTTTTTAATTTGTAACTGAATAAACCGACCCATACTCAGTGAATCGTTTTTTATAAGGTCTGCCTTTTGAAGGTAAAAAGTGGAAATAAGATTTATGTTTAAAAATACGAAAACCGCAAACACAACCTTTGTTGTCTTTAAACTGAACTTTTCAAATGAATAAGCCAGACCAAAAGCCATTAAAGGAATGGCTGCAAAAGAAAACCTTTGACCAAACCCCGCCGATAAATAAGCCGACCAGGAGGATGTAACAATCCACAAAAGAAAAACGGTAAAAAGAAAAACGTATGATCGTTTCTGAAATAGCCCCCAAACTGCCGGAATAAAAACAGGAGACCAGGCAAAAAGACCTCTTTTCGGTGAAAAAAGATATTCGATAAAGTGGGAAAAACTTATATTCCAGAAACCATTTTGTCCGGAAAAATAGGGGTTCACGAAGAAATAACCGTACATTAACTTTTGAGTAAGAAGTTGCGGAGTAAGCAAAAGAGTAAAACCAAGCAAAAACATAAAAACCTTTTTGTAATCAAGCCGAACTCTTACAACTTGAAAAAACACCGGAACAAGGACGATGGCGTCAGCCATTCTAACAATAACCAAAAGACCAGCCAAAGCTCCAAGAATGAAAAAATTCTTTAAACTTCCCTTAAATCTATATGTCCAAAAAAGAAGGAAAGAGATCAAAAAAAACGCCGGTTGATGGGAAAGTGCCGGTTCAAATGCTGTGTAGTAAAAAACATTAGTAGCAAAAAAGAGTGTGAGAACGGTCCAAAAAACACTACGCTTGGAAAAGAAGTTAACCAAATACTTTTCCAAGAAATATAGTCCGGAAAGCATAAAAAAAATTCCGCTAATTCCCGGCCCCAACTCATAAATTAGGCTATATTTATCCAAGCCTAGATTTAAAAAAATACTAACCAGTGATACAAGTGCCATGGAGGGAAGCCAGACAATCCCCGTTCCTATTGTGAACGGATTTTGGCGAATTAACCCATCGCTTATGGGTTCTTTATTCCAGAAAATTCTGCTAAAAACCCCACTCTTTCCTGAAAAATTACCCAGGTGATTATAGATATAGTCAAAATTTAGGCCCTTTTCAAAATACAAAGCATGAGTGTATGAGTAGTATCCGTTCCCGTCCCCATAAACAGCATGCCTTACTAAAACTGCATGCAAAAAAAATATAACAACAGAAAGAATAAACAAAAGGAAGTATTTTTTCATAGCCGATTATATATCAGCTAAACAAAAAATGGAGCAGAAAGTGATAAATAGGTCGAACCTATCAAAATATATCACACCTCAATTTATTTATCAGCTTCAAACCTTGAAGGAATCTACTGATGTAGAGAATTATAATGAGTTTCTTGTTTACTAAATATGTTGCTTTTAATTAACCGCTCCAAATTATATATGCCAGATTTGACTTTTTAAAAATAAATAAGAGACAATACCCACATATGCCAGAAATTGATAAATCAAAAATAAACAATGTTGAATGGCTGATGGAACATGATTATGTTAAATTTGTAAGGATTAACCACAATTTTTATGTTTCCGAGGACAGAAGATCAGATCATTCTCAAATTCTTAGAGAAAATAATGTACTTGAAAGGGGACCAAGTAATGACCCTATAATTGATGATGGGGGTTTTTTAAGAATTGCTAATAATAAAATTGGTTTTACTGGTCTCTCTTTATCTTGTGAAATACGAGATCGTTCAACTGCACGAGAAGAAACGTTAAGAATTGCAAAAGAAAAATTTGGTGAAAATAATATATTTCAATCGTGACGTTAATTATTAAACCAACACTTCTATAAAAATAAAAGCAAAATGTTGCTTTGTGTCTAAAGTCTGGAGCAGGATATGATAAATAGGTCGAACCTATCAAAATATATCACACCTCAATTTATTTATCAGCTTCAATCCTTGAAGGAATCTACTGATGTAGAGAATTATAATGAGTTTCTTGCCTATTAAATATACTACTGTTAATTGATGCTTTGGCTGACTATTTTGTTTGAGGTTTGATAAACATAAAATTGGCATCTAAAGGAATAATTCCTTGTGAGAGTAGCCATTCAGAAACCTCTCCCAGTTTTCTATTAGTAGGAAGAGCTGTTGAAGTACCCATTACACAATCAAGTTGAAAGAATTGAAATGGAAGAATCTTTAATTTTATTAAATCTCCAGATATACGTGGAGCAGTTGATGGATTCTTTTCTCTTAAGTCATCATGAGTATCTAGTTCAGACTCGGCAACCAACAATTTTTGTGGGTTTTCATCTGCAAATAGTTCTGAAGCAAAACAAGTTTCAATAATTTTAGGTTGACTAAATTCAAGCTTTACTTTTCTTAAACGCTCAGATATAAAAATAGAATGGTCTTGAAAAATTTCATTTGCGAGAAATTTCCAATTCATTTCTCCAACTGGATTTTTCCAATGATTTTCGTAAAAATTTTTAGCTTCTATATTACTCATTGTGGGAATTATAACATTGAGGCTAAATAAATCAATATCACGCCCTAACTTTATTTTTATGTTCAGGCAGTTGATGTATGGTACAAGTAAATTAACCTATTTTTCCTAAACTTCGGAGCGGGATACGGGAGTTGAACCCGTTTCTCTACCTTGGGAAGGTAGCGTTAGGCCGCTTAACTAATCCCGCATATAACCTTAGGCATAATTATATCACTGCGGAAAGGTTAACTGTAATTGCCCATTCCCGGGATAATGTTTCTAATTCCCCCTTTTGGATTTTCAACATCCCCTTCAAATCTGGGAATAATGTGAACATGAAGATGAGGAATTGTTCTTCCAGCGGTTTCTCCATCGTTAACTCCATAATTCCATCCATCGGGTTTTTTGTTGATGCCTGGATGATTGAGCATCTTTCGATAATGTATGGCAGCCGAATCGTTAATGGGGTTTTCTAAGAGTCTAGTGTAAATCTTCCTAAAACTTATAGATTCCACAAGATGAACTGCTTCAGTAATAGCTGTTCCAAGCGAAACCCAATCTTCTTTTGTTAAGTCCAAAAGTGAAATGATATGCTTTTTTGGGAGAACTTCCACATGTCCTGGAGAAACAGGAAAAAGATCAATTCTCGCCCGAAAAACACCGTTTTCATAGATCACATTTTCCCTATTCCTAAATTCATCACAAAAAAAACAACCATCACCGCTTTCAATTGCCGTCATATTACCTTGGTAATGTCAAAACGTTTCCTGCGTGAATTATGTTTGGATTAACCAAGTTGTTTACCTTGGCAATTTCTACCCATTTGAATCCATCTCCATATGCTTCAACCGCTATTTTCCAAAGAGAGTCCCCGCTAACAACTGTGTAAGTGTCGCCTGTGATTGTTGTTCCTTGGTTTACAATTGTGGTTTTGCTTGTAGAGGTAGGTTGTTTAGGTGAAACATCAGGAATGGTCAGTTTTTGTCCAACTTCGATTAAGTCAGATTCAAGATTGTTAGCACTTTTAATGTCAACCCAGTTGTATCCTGAGCCGAAAGAATCTTCCGCAATCGACCAAAGAGTTTCTCCTTTTAAAACAATATGTTCTCCGGCTTCCATTTGAGTGGAAGTACCGGGAATTGTTCCACCGGACCTGTCTTTAAAGTAGTTAACAATTAAGATTCCGACTATAACGATAACAATTGCACCTAAAACCATGCTGATACTTTCTTCATTCAATTTGTAATTTTTAAGAATTTTTTTCAGATCTATCAAATATATTCACCCCCCTTAATTAAAGCTTCGTAGGGGCAGATCTTCAAAAAAAAGCAGAGAAGCTAAAACTAGCCTGAATGTAAAGGAAGAAGTGTTTGGTGTCAAGGGGAGATATATGATAAAATATCAAAGTTAAGAGGTCGTAGCTCAACGGCTAGAGCGCTTCCCTGTCACGGAAGAGGTTGCGAGTTCGAATCTCGTCGACCTCGCAGATGTCCTATAGTTGACTTTTGACCTACTTTGCTGTAGCATGTCCTCACTAAATTAGACAATTTCAGGTTCAATTTGCAGCCTGATTTTTGCTTATTTAGAGTTGTAATCTTGTACTTTAACTAATTGCGGATTATCTCCTTTAGGCCTGGGTGGGTAGCCCCTTGGGTATCAGAGCAATCTGGTGCCTAAAGTGCTAACCCATTCGGGTAGTCAGCAATCATGCTGTTAATCAAAATTCTTTTTGAAAAAGGAGAAAAACCATGGCAAAGACTACAACGTACGTTGAGTTCTTCTTCCCCGGCGTAATGTTTGATGAGTCATCCGTCAAGGAGGTCACTAATCGTGACACCAAAGGCGTGAATGTTCCTAACGGGGCATTCGGCTTCAGGTTCTTTGATGTGAAGACGACCGAAGAAGACGGAGTCAAGATGGAGAGCGATAGGCTCAATGAGTCCCCAATGTATTACTACGGAGGCCGTGTCATGACTCTGGCCGACGTTCGGCGCGAAATGCCTGATTCCCACACATTGATTTCCAACATGCGTGGTAATGGCTACAAGCGTGTCATCAGGTGTCGCACCGGCAATTTCAAGCCCTTTCAAAAAGGCGCGTGCACATCCAGGAATGAAGTTCCGCAATCAAGTACAAGAAACGCCCTCGGCATAGAGATAATTAGGCTTTTATAGCTAATTTTTTTCTCGGTGTCGGGGGTTGTTTCGTTTATGGGGGTTAATTGGCAAATACAGGTTGATAGGGTGCTTCTATGTTTTCAGGTAACAAATTGTAGGCGAAAAGAGTCTTGTAGATATCAGTTAGGTCTTTTGCAAGGTGTTCCACATTTGATATACTAAGCTCGCCAATTTTTAATTTGATAATTGAATAATGAACATGGCACGACTAGAAGTTGATCCAATCCAACTAGGTAATTTAGAAGTTGGTTGGTGGAGGGCACACAACGACAAAGATAAATCAAGAATGGCTCAACTTCTTATTGAGCAAAACATGGCACTTTATGGTTTCTCTACGGAAGATGCAAAGGCTGCGCTTCAAGATTTAGTAGGAGGTGTTAATTATCACGACACAAGACAATGGGATGAGGCTATCAGTGCGGTTACGGGATACTACCAAAAAATAAAGGAGAAGACGGGTCTAACATTTAATCCGTCTGATGTCGCCAAACTTGAAGTTGGATGGTGGCAATTACATGATGAGCTTGAGCATGATCCCGATAAAACTCCGCTAGCTGAGGCTTTTGCAAAACTCTATGCGACAGAGTTTGGACTAGAGATTGAAAAGATGAAAAAGGCAGGCCAATTAAAGGCAGAAGCTACAAAAGAGCACGATTTAGCCGAAGACCCAAACACACCTCCAAACGAGGTGGAAACACACTGGGACAAAGCAAACCAACTACTAATTGATTTTTACGGCGAACTTAAAAGTGCCTTAGCTTAAACTAATGCGAATTGTACCCTTGGAAGTAACTGAAAATCTTTAAGTATCCTGTAAATCCCCACTAACTCATAAACTAGGTGTTCCACATTTGATGTACTAAGCCCGCGTTGTGGATTGTGAGCGTGTCGCAAAAAACGGCAAGTTTTGCGTACGCTCGAAAAAGGCCGTATTGTAGCCCAGTCTATAATCTGTTTGGAGCGAAACCAAAAAAGAAAGAAAAATATAGAAATGCAAAATGTTTTAATGTACTTTATTTAAATTTATTTCGTGTGAAGAAAATCATCAATACCCAAATTTAAGCCAAAAGAAAACCCTCCATTTGAAAATCTGTTTGCTATAGTAGCCAAACAAATCTCCGTCCGGAGGGTTTTTCTGCAACATTGTGTGCGGATTAATTATCTTTAAAAAAAATCGAACCGAAACAGATGAACAAGCGGCCAGATCCAGAACAAATATAAGACCCAGTATCGTGTCCAAATTACCCCTAAGGTTGGCTCCTCAAGTTCGCGAATCGTGCCACGAAGGTCATCAAGGGCAACTTGATAGGCTGTATCGGATTTAGGTAAATCCTTCACCTGCTCAAGCCGGCTGATGATATTGTTCACAGATGCGTAGAGCAGGAACAGGTCGTTCGAGGGCTGTTTGAAAATCAGCGCCGAGTATCCCGTGGTTATTCTGTGAAGCTCCATGTTGGTTTTGAAGGTTTTCATATAGTGGAGCATGTCCTCCGCGTCTGCGGCGACCTGAGCACGATGTGCAACAGACTCAATGTCGCGATAGAGTTTGTAATTCTCATTCACAACAAAACCTACGATCAAAACAGTTACTATTACTGAAAACCAAGACAGGATTTTCATTACACTTCCTCCATTTGCAAAAGAATTTTGCTCCCAAGTGGGTAGCGTCTTGGGTACTAAACTGTATCTAATAATCAAGACGCTACACACTATGGAATAGAGAAAAGTCTAAATCCCGCAATATCAATGTGCAAGAATATAAAAAAGAATGAGAAACTATAAGCTTGCAGACAAGATCAAGTTCCTCAATTCTACTGAGGCTAATGGTACCATCACCACATTTATAAGTCAAGTCTATAGGACATATTTTAAAATAAAAACGAGCCGGAACCGTACGAGTCATTGAGTATGGAATTGAGTCAACAACCATCAGTGAATTGATGTCGAATTTTTTTATTTAACGCCCGCCACTAACCTGTGGTGTGTTGTTTTGGCTTCGTTTGTGTTACTATAGCCCACCATGACAACAGAATTAAGTCAGGCTTGGGCAAAATGGTCGGCAGAACAGTGCCTGCAAGATAATTTACTGAAGTGGCGCGGTAAAAACATTGATATTCCTGCCATTCTTCCCTCGGAATTTCAAGATATTGAAAAAATTTGTAAAACTCCAACTTTTTCTGACGGAGCAAAACAAATACAGGAGGCCTTAATACACGCCGCCTGTAACTTGGCGTACGCACAGCATCAAATAGCCGATGGCAATCCCGACTATCAGATTACTGTTGACCTTAAGTTAGCAGAAATATCTTCATTTATTAAATACTCTTTAAGTAGGCCAAGTACTGAGTGGGGAATAAGAGACTATCTTGATTTTGTTTATCAAACCAACGAGTCGAACTAAACCCCTACCATTGACCCCACAATGGTTTTATTACTTCTATTATTTGACCAACTTGAAGGTAAAAACCAAGTATTGAACAGTATATCTGTCTTGGACAGGATTGACTGGAACCTTTGTTGGATTTTTAGATGCCCTGATTGTCATGAAAGTCATTATAGACTAAAAGTTCTAAACACTTACAATATAGACCACCAGTACCCCATAACTTGATTTTTTCTGATTCTCAATGTATATTCCTTCATAAGTTGGTCTAAATAAAACTTAATAGCTACCTTTTAAAGTTAGTTATTCTTGTACTTTAATAAAATATATTTAATCTACCTTAATTCTTGAGTGGGTAGCGCTTTGCGCTTTATACATCAAATAAAGTGTAAAACGCTGTCCCATTCGGGATGTGGCAATTATCATTTGCCTTCTTAACTAGTTAACAAAAGGAGATTAACATGTCATACCAATTTTTTATTGATGATTCCAAAAAAAGCATTCATGAATACCATACAAACCTCCCCTTTTTTGTTCCGCCAACTGCAACTTTTCGGGCAAGAGGGAGGGTTAAGACACACTCTGACCTTCGTTTTGAGTATGGTATGCCCCTCGGTGACATGATTCACAAAGTTCTCCAAGTAAAGGGGGTAAGTATGATTTCCCTTTTCCCATATAAGGTAAGAGTCGATGTTACCAGTAAAACACCAGCCGAAAAGTGGGAAGATATTGATTGTATTGTAGAAAAGTGTATTGACAATATCTTTCATGAAGGAAAATTAGGATTGGACAATGACACTGTCATTGTGGATGAAGCCCCCGATGGCCAATCTCGTATCTATCGATTTGTTCAGCCGATTTCAAGTTCCCACGGCGTTCGTCGCATATCACGAGAGGATTCCGAGTCGAATTTGCTTGAGGAGTTAACTGATCACGACCAAAAATTGATAAGAGATATCCTGGCGATTGATGGAATAACCCATGTCGAAATCGATCTCAGGGAACTGGAGGTGCATAAAGCACTTTTGTTTGAATGGTCCGATGATCTGGAAAACAAGATCAGGAAGGTCTTTATGGATACCATCGATAGTCAGTTTTTAGAGTTCATATCATAAAAAATAAACAGTACAAGAAACCCCTCGGTGATTTATTGGCATTAAGCTGATAGTCATTAAACCGAGGGTGTTTTTTTTATAAAGCCTCAAAAGTTCTAAACTCGTGCCATGCAACCCACCTGTATCCTGTAGTATTGACTTTTTACCTCAAATATTGTAGTATTTCTCAGCCTTAGGCACAAAGGTTCTTTAACAACAAGACGAGATCAGTTCTGATGATGAGGAGGTCCAAGTGTCTCGAAAAATTATTATAGAGAAACACCCCGATAGTAACCGTAAGATTTATCACGTTAACTTTGAGATTTCCAACACGGTTATTGAAGATTTCAAACGTCCTTTGAGGGAATCTAGTAAACCTTATCTTGATAAGTTGGGTCCGACTGGGAAGAGAATAATTAAGAAACTATTTGAGATCGAAGGCATTTCTGAAGTATTTATTAAACCGTACGAAATAACGGTTTCTAAGGGCAATGCCTTTTCCTGGGTCAAAATCGACCCGCTAATAATAAAGGTGCTTAGTAATCAACGTATTCCAAAGCATCTTTGGGACGAAACCCTCTGGGAACACTTTGTCCGGGTGGTGAGTGGTAAATGGCAATCTTTTGTGGGTAAGATTAAATAGCAATTACAAAAGATTCGCATCGGATAACACACATCACTAGAAGCATTTGATTTTCCATAAGCCCTAAAATATGTGCCGTTTTAGGGCTTTTTTACTGGTTATAAATTTATATCATGTGGCCCTCCGAGGTTTTTAGCTTCGGAAAACACAATAGTACTTCTGCTAGAATAGCTTGTGGACACCATTTGCCAACATTTTTGCGATGACCCTCAAAATTTTCCCTTGGATAAATTCTTTCAAAAGGGTGTAGGGGTTGGACAAAAAGTATTATTTATTGGAGAATCGCCTGCTCCAAATGGTTGGAGAAAATCTGGAAAGGCTTGCTATACACCTGACGGGAAACTTCTTCCTACAGGTAAAAGATTAAACGAGCTATTTAACACATTTAAATTAACAGTAGACAAATGTGGTTTCACAGAACTTGCAAAGTGTTATGTAGGAAAAAACAAGAAATTATTAAAAGACTGCAGTAGGAAATGTTGGCCAATTTTATTAAAACAGATGGAAAATAACAAAAGTAGGTTGCTTATTATTCTAGGTGTTCACACAACCAATATTTTCAGTAAGCTAGTCAAAAAGGAGCTACCAATAGGTAAATTAACAAAAATTAGAGTTAATGGTAAAACATATACTGTTCTGCCTATTTTCCATCCCTCACCTATAAATCCCTACGGACACGAGAAGAATAAAAAAATCTTTGCAAAACTCCAAAACGATATCAACAAAAATATTTCTTCTTAATTTGCCTCAAAAGTTCTAAACACATCCCATGTAGCCCGCTTCAAATATTAAGCACAAATACTTTAAAACACACAATGTGGCTATGGAGATTATTTAAGAATATTCACCTGTTTGATAATGATCGGGGGATTGTCGACAATGTTCAGCATAACCAGGCCAAAGTCTAAATATACCTTTTCTCCACTCATTTTCACCTGTAACATTATTCTGTAAAGCTGTTAGGAATTTCTGTACAGTTTCAATAATTTGCTCCTCAGTTAATTCCTCCATCGTTGTGACTTTAAAATGAGGCTCAATGTCCTGTTTGGATTCGGGAGGAACACAAGTCAATTCATAAACCTTTAAACGCCAAGTATCAAGTATTTCTTGTTTTCTGTTAAATCCCTCAATTTGTTTCAGTTCTTCCTTCATTAGTGTCTGTTTCTTTTTGAGATCTTTTTCGGCTTTGATGTTTTCCAAGTTGGAATCCACAAACTCTTTTGTTTCAATGTTTACCTCATCCAGCATTTTTAATAAGGTGTCACGAATTTTTGTACAGGTTGTTTCGGGATAATAGTGTTCTCCTCGGAACCCAGATAGAAAACCAATACTGTCTTCATGCTTAATTTTATAACCACAAAAGCGTGGTTTTGAAGCCAATTCCTCAGAAGTTATGCCAGCAAATTCTGCACAAATCTCTATTAATTGATAATGAGGGCAAATTCCTCTGCCACTCTCATTTCCAGGCTGAACGTTTTTGGCCCGGAAGCCACTTCCAAAAAGATTTTCTAACGACATAATGCCTTATATATTTTTACACGCATAATGTCAAGTTGTCTTTTTTTAAACCCATATCATTTGGTCAACTTTAGACACAAAAAAATTCCTGATATAATTCAATATTAAGTATGGTTCAGAAGATCCCAAGGATTGGTATTGGTGTGTTTATTTTTAAAAATGGTGAGTTTGTCATGGGACGCAGGAAAGGTTCACACGGTGAGGGAAGTTGGTCTGTGCCTGGCGGACATTTGGAATTTGGTGAAACTATAGAGGAAGGAGCAAAAAGAGAGGCCAAGGAGGAGGCGGGAGTCAACATAACAAACATCAGAATCGCCGGAGTAACCAACGATATCTTTGAAACAGAAGGTAAACACTACATAACAATCTGGGTTACAAGCCAATGGAAAAGTGGTAAACCAACAGTTATGGAACCGAACAAGTATGTAAAGGTAGGGTGGTACAATTTTGGCTCGTTGCCTAAAAACCTATTTTTGCCATGGAAACAACTTTTAAAGTCAAATTTCTTTTCTGATATCAAGAAATTATCTCAATAAAATATACTTCTAGACACATACCACATAGCTTTCCCCGACATTTAGCTTTAAAATAACTATTCCATTGGTTTTTGGAGAAGAATATGGTTATTTGGCAAGAAGTGTCTGTGAAATTATTTTGGGATATCAGTCCCAAGGTTCTACTTCCTTTTTTGTCAATCTGTAGATTTCCAGTACCAATCCTCTTCGAAGTTGCTTAAGTCGGTTGGTAATTGAGTCTTCACCTGGTACCTTGGATTTAAACCTGCTAGCCTTTAAATCCATGTGATCCGTTCCCATTATAAACGCTTCGAATCCATCAACAAGTTTTCCAGGGTTACATTTATCTTCAGGACAAACATGAGGGTGTTTTAAAAAAGGACCTTGGGCACAAGTACCATCCTCTGGATGAACTCGGGGATCACCTTTGTATTTTTGAAGTACTTCTTCACTAAGTGGTTCAAAAGAAACACAATTTCCACACCTTTCTCTGCATATTCCCAACATGGGTGAATATTATTTATAAAACGATAAAATGTCAAGTTAAGTAAATAATTCTAAACATGCTCCATGTAGCCCGCCACGATTTTTTCTACGTATGACTTTTTGAAGTTTTAAGCAGGAAAAAGGATATATCAGATATTGGGATTTAATAGTTTCAGCTGTGGATCAAGAAATTTACCATCTTGTTGGATTAGTCTACCATCCACAACTACTCTACCTCCGCCCAATCCATTTTCCTTGCGGTGCATTAGTATTGTCAAATCCCAGTGTAGTGAGGTTTTAGCTTCAGTATTGTAATTATTAACCTTAACAGGTTCACCATCATAATCAGTTAATGTATAGCAATGCCCAATAGCCATATGGAAACTACCTCCCACTTTTTCATTAAGGAGTGGGTTAAAAAATCTTCTAGTTAACCCCGGGTTTGTCCCCAAAGCTACTTCGCCAAAAAACCTTGATCCAAAACCTTCTTCTTTGTCATCCCTGTCTAAAATTGCCTGTAATCCTTCATCTCCTTCTTCAGCGTGAGCCTTAACTATACGACCATCTTTAATTATCAATGTAATATCTTTCATTAGATATCCATCTTCAAGGTGTTCACCTTCAGCATAAACTTGACCATTAACCGAAAGCCTTTGGGGAGCAGAGAATATTTCAGACCCCGGATAATTTTTGTCAATTGTGGAATTGCAGAAGGTCATTCCTTCTATACTCATTGATACATGGGTTCGTTTCATTGGGTCTGAATCATCTTCATTCGCATGAAGTACCAACATACTGCCTTTATCCAATATTTTTTTTAGTAACGTTTGAGTATTTTTAATTTCACTCCAAGGTTGATTACAAGCCTCCATTACTTGTCTAAAATACTCTTTATGTGATAACCCTTCTTTTTTGGCTTCGTATTCTGTAGGCCATAAAAACAGGGTCCAATCCACATCACCAGTTACTCTTCGTTGATGAACTTCACCATATCTCTTCATATAAAGGCCGACCTTGTCCTTAGGAGCTTTACCCATTGCTTCTGGGTCTTTGGGATTTCTGATGAGAATTACATTTTCTGCCCAATCCATCAGTCCAGCTTCATTATCAAACATGTGTTTTATCTCATACTCATCGAGGTATTTTAGAAGATTCGCATCACACTCATAGTCTCTCCTGAAGAACTTAACATCTGCGCCGACCTCATCACATTTCAAAACAATGTCTTTTACAAGTTTTATTCCAGGAGTGTCAAACCAAATCAACACTTTTTGGCCCTTTTTAACTTTTGCAGCTTCGTTAACTATTGCTGATGCTGTATGTTTAATTGATTCCGCAATAAAGAGGTCTTGGTCTGTTTCAACCGATCCGACTAGAGTCCTGAGGATTTCTTGTTCGGCACTCATGTTTTTGTAACTGCAAGCGCATTGTATCAAAGAAATTTATTGAGTCAACTATTTGTTCTAAACTTGAACCATTTTGACCCGCTTTAGACATAATAATATTCTTGATATAATTCAATCTGAGCCCAATTATGTTAGAAAGAATTATTGCACCCTGCCTGCCGGAAGGAGAAGTCCTTTCAGTGTGGCCAACCGATATTTCCGGAGGCCCTCCCGGTATGTATGCAGTGGAGGACAATGACAGTAAGGAAGCAGAATGCAGATGCCCGTTTGGAGCCTGTTGTGTTAACGGAAGAAACGAAGTTATTCTGGGAACCGTTCTTTCGGTCGGGGGCCCAGAAAACTTAAAAAAGTCTTTACAAAAAAGCAATAACAGTATTTAACCTATACACCCCATAGATTTGACCTTCAGCCTTACATATCGTATATTCTCTGTATTACAAAACGAATTACAATTCGAATTTGTTTTTAAGTTATTTCTCGCTCTTTTAACACAAAACAGGAGGTGACCCATGAAGGAGTATAAAAAAAGGTTCGTTCCAAAAAAAGACGAGCCTGTCCAATATAGCAGGCTAATGAATTTAATTGATCAAGTCAACATCATTGGGCGTATGGTTTTACTTTACTTGGGAGTAATTTTAGGAGTGGCAGCCACTTCAATCGGAACTTACATAATGTTTCTAGGTTCCATGATTGGTTTGGCGCCGTTTGCGTTTGGTTTTCCGTTGCTTGCATACTGTTTGATTAAGCTTAAATACTAAACCACAAACCAAATAAAAAAACCTGGAGGAGATTCCATAAAAAAAGAATCGTTACCACTCCAGGTATTTTTTTTGGCAAAATACCGCCTTGTATTTGCCCAAACCGTTTGCTATTAATAACTTTAGCAATGGAGATCTATCGACCCAAAAGACACAGAGATCTGGAAGAAATCAGATCCCTTGCAGAATCCGGCTCCACCATAAAAGTTAGCGAAAGCTTGCTAAATGGGGATTTAGCTCAGGTTCCAACCGAAGAAGCCCAAAGAATACTTAGCCTGGCATTGCAAAGAAGTCTGGAATACACAAGAGATAGCATAATTCCTTTTACAAACGAGACATATTCTCTTCAACAAAGGCGCATATTGTTGATTGAAGAACGGCTTTTTAAAATTAATTTTAGAACCAAAGGACTTATAGAAGTTGTCAGAGACATTTTTAAATAACACCCGCTGTTAATTAATTGGCTTCAACCTTATATAATAAGAAAATGTCAAAAATCCCTTCATATCCTACCAACCTTCAAATCGCAGAACTTTTACGTGATGTGGCAGCTTCTCATAAGCTTAAAAATCAGAACAAATATAAATTTCAAATAATCGCTTACGAACGCGCGGCCGATGCCGTTGAACATTCTACAAGTGAGCTTAAAGACCTTTGGGACGACGGAAAACTGGAAGAAATTCCGGGAATCGGCAAAAGCATTGCGGGACACCTTGATGAACTATTTAAAAACGGCAAATCCGGTCATTTTGACGAAATTATGCAAGGAATACCCAAAAAAGCTTTCAAGTTAATGGAACTTCCCGGAATAGGTATTAAAACAGCCGTGAAGTTAATTGAGAAGGAAAGCCCCAATAAGATTAATAAACTATTGAAAAAAGTTGAAGAAAAAGAAAAGAAAGGTAAACGCCACCTTTTGCCTTACGCGGCATTAATTGCCACAGAGATTCTGGAGTACTTGCTGAAAAACACACTGGTAGCTCGTGTGGACCCACTGGGCAGCCTTAGAAGGCAGGTTGCCACCATAGGAGACATTGATCTTGCTGTAGCCACAAAGCAACCAGAGAGGGTACTAAAGTACTTTACAGAGTATCCAAAAGCCGTCAAGACAATTGAAATAGGAGAGCATACCGCCTCAATCCTTTTACCCGGAGAAGTCCGTGTAGACTTAATGGTTCAGCCTCCCGGGTCTTACGGATCCCTTCTTCAGCACTTTACCGGCAGTAAACACCACAATATTGCCCTTAGAGAATATGCTTTAAAAAAAGGATTCAGTCTTTCCGAATACGGAATTAAAAAAATCAAACCAATAAACGAAAAACGTAAAGTTTTTAAGTCAGAAACAGAGTTTTACAAATATTTGGGCCTGGATTACATTCAACCCGAATTAAGAGAAGATGCGGGAGAAATTGAAGCCGCAATAAACCACTCCCTTCCCAATCTTGTCAAATTGGACCAAATAAGAGCGGATTTACAGATTCATTCCAATTTTAATATAGAAACAAGTCATGATTTAGGTGAAAGCTCCGTGGAAGAGATTGTGAAAAAAGGAAACGAGCTTGGTTACGAGTATTTGGCTTTAACAGAACATAACCCCAGTCAAAAAGGGCACTCGGTTAATCAAATAATTGACATCTTAAAAAGGAAGAAAGAAGTGGTAGAACAATTAAATTACTCACTTAAAAAGAAGAATACAAATAGTGTTCAAAAGGTTTTCAATAGCCTTGAAATTGATATGAAACCGGATGGAACTTTACCAGTTCCACCTGCTGGCCTTTCAACTTTGGATTTTGCACTTGTTTCCATCCATTCAAGCTTTGACCTGGAACGCTCTGTTCAGACCAAAAGAGTTTTATTAGCTCTTTCCCATCCAAAAGTCTTAATATTTGCTCATCCTACCGGAAGAAAACTAAATGAAAGGGAGGGCGCGGAGCTAAATTGGCCCGAAATATTCGATTTTTGCTTGACCTATAATAAATTGGTAGAGATAAACTGTGACCCTATGCGTTTGGATTTGCCTGATGCTTTGGTTCGGGAAGCCGTGAAGAAGGGTGTGAAACTTACTTTAGGAACCGATGCACACCATGTTGACGGAATGAACAACATGGTTTTTGGAGTTTCTGTTGCCAGACGAGGTTGGGCAAGTTCGGTCGATATAGTCAATTGCAGAAGTTTAAAAGAATTTGAGAAGATGATAAGATAGATACTTGCCGAAGGGTAAGCCTCGGCAAAGTTAAGGAGGTGAGCAATTTATGATTTATATTTTATTAGCAGTAGTTTTGGTTTTAGCTTTTTGGATAGCCTCTGTTTATAACTTTTTTGTATCCACCAAAACGCGCGTTGGTGCCTCCATTCAGGAAATCGGAAACCAACTAAAGCGTCAGACGGAGCTTATTCCAAATTTGGAATCTTCCGCTAAAGGTTATTTGATTCATGAGAAAGGAATTTTTGACGAATTAACCAGTGCCAGAAAAGCAATTTCCTCTGCAGTTGATTCGGGAAATCTTAAAAAAATGGCCGATGCCGGAAAAATGCTTTCTGATGTTTTACCGAAAATTCAGGTGGTTGTTGAAAGCAACCCTGAAATAAAAGGAAGCGAAGTTGTCAAAACCTTAATGGACGAGCTTCGTGACACAAGCGATAAAGTTATGTATGCCAGGCGCCTTTTGATAGATTTAACGGCAGACTATAATGTCAAAAGAGTCAGCTTTCCAAGTAACATCATAGCCGGAATGTTTCATTTTGAGGAATTGAAGGGTTTGGAAACCCTGGTTTCGGGTAGTTCCATGAAAGTAAGCGAAGGAGAAATGAAAACACCAAAAGTTAACCTTTGATGAAAAACATTTACGAGGTTAAATCCGCCAATAAAATGAAAAGCGCAATTATTGTCGTGCTTTTTGTTGTCTTCGTATTTATAGCAACTTATGTTTTGGCAACCGCCTATGGTTACTATACTGGCTACCAACCCGGAGGCTTAGGTTTTTTTGGATTTGCTTTGATAGTTTCCGGAGTTTCCAGTTTTGTCAGTTATTATTTTTCGGACAAAATAGTTTTGGGAATTTCAGGGGCACGGGTTGCCAACCCCTCTGAGGATAGGTTGTTTACTCAGGTTGTTGAAAATTTATGCATTGGGGCAGGAATTCCAAAACCCAAGCTTTACGTAATTGAGGACTCGGCTCCCAATGCATTTGCCACGGGCAGGGACCCCGAGCATGCCGTAATTTGTGTTACCACGGGGCTTCTCTCAAAACTTGAAAGAACCGAACTCGAAGGGGTAATGGCCCATGAAATAAGTCATATTAAAAATTTTGATATTCGTTTAATGTCCTTAGTTTCCGTGATGGTGGGTTTGGTTGCTCTTTTGGGGGATTGGTTTTTGCGTACAAGATTTTGGGGAGGGGAAAAAAGTCGGGATAAAGACGACGGGGGACTGGGAGCCGTAATCATGGTTCTGGGTTTAATTTTCGCAATTGCTTCTCCTATTATCGCCCAACTTATTCAGCTGGCAATTTCAAGACGTCGCGAATTTGGAGCTGATGCCGGATCTATTGAAATAACAAGACAGCCCGCAGGACTTATCTCTGCCCTCAAAAAGATCTCCTCCGACTCCGAGCCTCTGGAGGCAGCAAATAAGGCAACTGCCCATCTTTATATTGTTAATCCTTTTAAACAAAGTTCCAATAAAGCAATTTCAAGGATGGTTAATCTTTTTAATACCCACCCACCCATTCCCGAAAGGATAAAAGCTCTGGAAAGCATGGTTTAACTTCTTGTGAAAATCGTTAATTAGAATTATTATTACTAAGATATGTCAAAGCTAACCAGAAAAGATGTTCTTCATGTCGCCAAACTGGCAAAACTTACATTAAGTGAAGCTGAGATAAGCAAATTTTTACCTCAACTTTCAAAAATCCTTGAGTATGTAAAAAAACTTAATGAGGTAGACACAAAAGATGTGAAACCAACTGCTCAGGTTACCGGTCTTAAAAACATTTCAAGGAAGGATATGATTAAACCTGAAAACTATTTAAGTCAGGAAGAGGTTTTATCGGGAAGCGAAAATGTCTACAACGGATATTTCAAAACTAAAGCGATATTGGAAGGAAGAAGTGATAAATAACATGTTGACAAACTTGCCGGGCACAATTAAAGAAACAAGAAAAAATTTACTGGATAAAAAATTCTCGGCAGTTGAACTTGTTGACAGTTATTTGGGAAGAATTGAAAAATATAAAGATTTAAATGCTTTTCTAACCGTTTCTTCAGAGGAAGCATATAAAAAAGCCAGGCAGATAGATAAACTGATTTTTCTGGGGGTCAAGCCCGATGAGTATCCGTTATTGGGTACAACAATTACCTACAAAGATTTATTTTTGACAAAAGGTATAAGAACCACCG
>Ga0208375_1000458_pt1 | contig 59317 bp, 53 predicted proteins | sample RifOxyD1_FD_184038 | JGI IMG/M metagenome (GOLD analysis project Ga0208375, IMG submission 184038) | Soil microbial communities from Rifle, Colorado - Rifle Oxygen_injection D1 (SPAdes) | ecosystem: Environmental > Terrestrial > Deep subsurface > Rock core/Sediment | place: Rifle, Colorado... | reverse complement strand
CAGAAGTGAGTGGTGAGTCCTGTCTGGCTCCGAACAGTTCCACCGTGAGCGATTCTTTCCGCCGCTTTCTACTAAAGAAAGCGGCAAGGAGGTGTTTGCTGACAAAATGGGGTGATAAAGGGTAGTTGTAAAAAATGGAAAAAATTTAATTTAAAAAAAATAAAAAACGAATGTTTGCCTAACAGTTTGCAATAATATACAATACACACAATAAATAAATTTTAAGCATATGCCCAAAAAACTAAAAATTGCTTTCTACGGTGTTTGGCCAGAAATGAAAGATTACGTACGCTCCAAAATGAGTGGCTTTAGCGTGGCAATTTCCAACGAAAAAATCAGCGAAACAAATGTCAGTACCGACGCAGATGTATTAGCAGTTTTTGTAGAAATACCTGTAACCAAAAAAATTATAGAAAAAAACACTCATCTAAAAATGATTGCCACCATGAGCACCGGCTTTGATCATATAGATTTAGCCGCGGCTAAAGCCAACAAAATTCCAGTCTGCAACGTACCTACTTATGGCGAAAACACAGTAGCCGAACATGCTATGGCCTTAATTTTAGGCCTTACCCGCAAACTCTTTCCATCAGTAAAAAGAGTAAAAGAAGGTTTATACGATTTTCATGGGCTGCGAGGCGTAGATCTAAAAGGTAAAACTTTGGGCGTTATTGGCACAGGTCATATTGGTGCCCATCTTATAAAGATGGCTAGCGGTTTTGAAATGAACATAATTGCATACGATGCATTTCCCAACAAAGACCTAGAAAAAAAATTAGGATTTAAATATACAACCTTGAACAAATTATTAGCTCAATCAGATATTATAAGTCTTCACACTCCATTACTGCCTGCAACTCACCATTTAATAAATAAAGAAAACATTAAAAAAATAAAAAAAGGTGCATATCTTATAAATACAGCTCGCGGAGCTCTGATAGATCCAGAAGCGCTAGTTTGGGGATTGCAAAGTAACCAGTTGGCTGGTGCTGGACTAGACGTGCTAGAAGACGAAAATTTAATCCAAAATTACGAACAAATAATCTCTTGTAGTAATGATGAATGTAAAATAAAAACTACTCTATTAAATAATATTATAATCGACCACCCTAACTCTATTGTTACTCCACACAATGCTTTTAACAGTGCCGAAGCAATCCAAAGAATATTAGATGTCACTATAGAAAATATAAAGTCTTTTGCAAAAGGCAAGGTAATAAACGATGTGACTGTATCAAAGAAATAATACTGTGATATAATATCTCCACGGTCGATAGCTGCTCAAACAGCTAAAATAAACTACAACTTTCTTAAATTTATTTAACTTTATGAAAATTATTACAAAAATAATCTCAATTTTTGTCATTTTTGTTTTTATACTTATAGCAAAACCAGCCCACGCCTTCTACCTCGAAGTACCTCAAAGTGTTAAAAATTTATTCACAGTGTTTAAATCTGACAAAGCCTTGGCCCAAGAAAGCTCTACCATAATGCCGCCGCCTCCAACAGACCCCGCTCAACCAGCGCCATACTCTGGCACATATCAGCCCTACCAACCTACAGACGGCACAGTACCTCCCCCTTCTGGAATGGACGGTCAACCAATGAACCAACCATACCCTATGCCACCACAAGAAGGCATGGCTCCTCCTTCTGGCAACCAATACCAAGAACAAGGCATGCCAGGTGGTCAAAATTACCAGGACAACGGCAAACAACTAGACCAGATGAAACGTGGCATAAGCCAGATGTCTCGTCAGGTAAAACAATTTGAACAAATGATTGCTAGCGCCGAAAAGAAAGGCACCGCCATTCCAGAAGAAATAAAACAAAATCTTGCCAAAATAAAAAGCATCATTGAGAGTGTACAAAACGCCAAAAGCCAAGAAGACCTACAGGCTGCAGACACAAGTGAGCTGCAAGAATTAATGCAATCTCTAGAAGAATATAGACGAAATGTGATGGAGGCCCAACAAAGACTAGACGGCATGAAACGTGGCATGAAAGGAATGGAGCAGGGATTAAAAATGTTTAAAACCCAAATAACACGATTAACAAAACAAAAAATAACCATCCCTTCCGAAATTACCGACAATATTGCTAGACTTGAAACAATTATCTCCACAATTAAAAATGCTAAAACAATCGAAGAAATGGACGCTATCGACTTTGACTTCATGCAAGATGTAATGGAAAATTTAGATGACGATCGACGTCAATTAGAAATTCTGGCTCGATGGCCAAAAAGTTTAAAGCAAATAAATAGTGAGCTAACCAAGCTAAATCGCGAACTAACTAAATCAAAAACCATTGTCAGCCGACTAGCTAAAAAAGATATAGATCTCCAGGCTGAATATACAGCTTTTGCCGACGCTGTAAATAAACTAAAAAGCGTAAGAGATGAAGCTGTGGCCAAAATGGCAGCCGGTGATTCCGAAGAAGCGTTTAGTCTTCTGGAAGATGATTTCTTTGGACAAATGGATGACGTCTGGCAAAACCAAAAAATCATAATGACCATGAATAACTTGGGTCGTTTTGCTGCAGAGTTTAAACAAAACATGGCCAAAGCAAATTCTATGGTAAAAAATTTAAAAAGAAAAAAAGTAGATACTGCTAATTTGGAAGCAATAATATCTCAAGCCAATAGTAAAGGCCAAGAGATTCTTACTCTCTTAAAAGCAAAACCTATAGACGAAGAAGCCCTAATTGAAGCTTTGGATGAGCTAGAAAACATTAAACAAGAGTTTGAATCTGAGACGTCTGAATTAACCGGACAAGAAGATGCCCTTCCTTGGGAAAAAGGCCCACAACAATTTAAGCAAGTATCCCTACCTCAAGGATTTGATAAGTACGTACCCCAAAAATAAATTCTGAAAAAACAGAGTACAGAAATAAAAACATCCCAATTGCTCGGGATGTTTTTATTTTGCATAGCGTAAGCCGAATTTTGTTTTATCGCGCCGAAGCCTTAGCGAAGGCGGATCGACGAATAATGACAATCATTTATCTAGGATTGGTGTTACCACCAACCTCAAGCGAACGAACTTTTCCAAAAACCGGATTGCTCCGATTTAAGGCTGTTCTTGCATTCAAGTAAGGATTTAGCCGTTTCACCTCTTAGCTTGCTACCTCCGCTAAGAGCTAAGCACGGGGGCTGTCATCATATACCATTTCTACTGCAGACTATAAATTCCGGCATAATTGTTTCAAAATTTTCTAGTTTACCCGCCAGGTAATCCAGAAAATTTATTCATCAATTCTGACTCGAAATTTATAATCTTCGCTACGAAAGCGTATATGATGACAGCCCCCTAATTCATGATTCAACACGAATGTAAGGTTTGCTCTCTCTTTCCTTTCGAAAAGAAACGTCTCTGCTCGCACCTCATCTCGGTATTACCCGAGGCGACGGGGGTTACCCGCTACTCTTCTCCTCCGGCGTGACTATACAGAGGGAATGTTCGGACTTTCCTCCCCAACTTGCGTTAGGGCGATTGTCTACTATGCGGTGAAATTTTAGCATAAAATAAGGGTTTTGTCAATAATATACCGCTGTAAACTTGCTTGCGGAAAGTTTAAAACTGGGGTAAAATATTAGAAATAATGATAAATAAACTGTGTGAAAAAACTAGAACTTTCTCTTGCCTTCATTCAACTTCCTTTAGATTATATTTTAATGGTCCTAGCCGGCATTACCGCCTACTCTTTGCGTTTTACTTCCATAACCCAAAATATTCGCCCTGTTTTATTTAATCTCGCCTGGGACAAATATTTCCCTCTCATACTTATCACCGCTTTAGGCTGGGTAATTATTTTTGCTTTAGCTGGATTATACAGTACAAGTTCCAACCGTAAACTAGCCTCCGACCTCACTCGCGTAATTTTCGCTTGCTCCACCGGCTTTGCCGCTATTACCATATACGTATTTTTTGCTCTACAAAAATTTGACTCTCGTTTTTTGGTTTTGGCTGGCTGGATACTAGCGATGCTATATGTTTGTATCGGCAGAATCCTAATGAACGGATTAAAAAAACTAATGCATCGTGCCGGGTATGGACTGCGCAAAACTGTAATTATTGGCAAAGAAACTATCGCCGAACAAATAAAAAATGTGCTCAACTCCCGTCCAGGACTGGGATACAAACTTGTTGCTTCTTTTTCTCATTTTAATCTAGAGAGCAAACAATATCTTTTGGAAAATCGACCAGATGAAATAATTTTTACCGACCCAAAAGCACACGGTGACGAAGCTATAGACGCCATTGATTTCGCCAACGAACACCATATTGCTTTCAAATATTCTGCCGACCTATTTTCTACTATATCTACAAATATGGCCGTTAGCACTATTGGCGGTATACCGATTATAGAGCTCCGTCTTACTCGCCTAACTGGCTGGAGCAGAATAATAAAAAGGCTCGTAGATATTATTGGCAGTTTATTTTTTATAATCCTACTCTCCCCTATATTTATCATAGTTTCTATTATCGTGGCGCTAGAAAGTGGTTTCCCAATTATCTACAAAAACGAACGTGTAGGCCAAGAAGACAAAAAGTTTTTTGCACTAAAGTTCCGCACCATGCATCAAAAATTCTCTACTGGCCCTCAGTTTGGCAAACAAGGAGAAGAGGCGCTAAAAAAAGAACAAGAACTAATCGCCACCCAAAGTATAAAGACTGGCCCAATTTACAAAATACAAAACGACCCACGCATTACTGGTTTTGGCAGATTCTTGCGTCGCTGGAGCTTAGATGAATTTCCTCAATTCTTCAATGTGCTAAAAGGTGAAATGAGTCTGGTAGGACCTCGCCCACACCAGCCGCGCGAAGTACAAGGCTATAAACGCCAGCACAAAATCGTTTTGGCCATTAAACCAGGCTTAACCGGCTTATCTCAAATCTCTGGCCGTAGCAACCTAAGCTATGAAGAAGAAATAAACCTAGACACCTTTTATATAGAAAACTGGAGCCTATACATGGACATGATTATCCTAATAAAAACACCCTTTGTTGTTTTAACCAGTACCGGATCTGTTGTATAGCCCCTATATACTCACTCACTTTGTTTATGCGAATTGCCCTAGTACACGATTATCTCGCTCAAGATGGAGGGGCAGAACGAGTTCTAAAGTCCCTGCATGAAATTTGGCCAGAGGCGCCTATTTTTGTTTTGTTCCACGACAAAGAAAAAATAAAGTTTTTTAATAACAAAAATATCCATGAATCTTTCTTGGCTAAATTACCATTTAAAAATTCGGCCTACCAGTGGTACCTGCCATGGATGCCGCTAGCTACCGAGCAACACAACCTAAAAGATTTTGATGTGGTAATTTCTACCGCTAGCGTATTTGCCAAAGGCGTAATTACCAGTCCAAACACTTTACATATTTCTTACTGTCACACTCCTCCTCGTTTTTTGTGGGCCGATAATTATAATTACATTTCCGACCTAAAACAAAATAGGTTTATCAAATTTCTTCTACCTCATTTTATTCACAAACTACGTATTTGGGACAAAATGAGCGTGGACAGAGTAGACAGTTTTATTGCCAACTCTCGCACCGTACAGCAAAGAATAAATAAATACTATCGCAGAGAGAGCGAAGTGATTTACCCTCCGGTAGAACTATTTTCTTGCTCACTACAAAAGACTAGTGATTATTACGCCGCTGGTGGCCGCTTGGTTGGTTACAAACGTTTTGATCTAATTGTAAAAGCATTCAACCGACTAAAATGGCCGCTAAAGATATTTGGCGACGGACCAGAACTAGAAACACTTAAAAAAATAGCCAAAAGCAATATAGAATTTTTGGGACAAATAACCGACGAAGAAAAAGGGGCAATTCTCTCTGGCGCGCGCGCGTTTATCCATCCACAACTAGAAGACTTTGGCATTACCGCCGTAGAAGCAATGGCTTGCGGCAGACCGGTTATCGCCTTCTCCCAAGGTGGCGCTACGGAAACCATTATCCCCAATGAAACAGGCGTATTTTTCCATGCCCAAACATGGGAGTCTTTGTTTGATAAACTACTTAATTTCAACTACGAAAATTGGGATAGCGCCAAAATTCGCGAACATGCAGCCAAATTTGATGCGCCCTATTTTAAAACTAGTATAAAAAAATACGTTACCGATAGATACGAAGAATTTAAAAAGGGTTTTAATCAACAGGCTCTCATAGACTAGTATGTCACAAATTGGCATAGATATACGCGCCTTAATGTCCCCTGTTCGCACTGGTGTGGGCGAATATACTTACGAACTTCTAAACGCTATTTTTAAAATTGATAAAACAAACCAATACTTTCTTTTTTATAATTCCTACAAAGACGTATCCCAGCACATACCAAAGTGGACACAAGAAAATGTACACTACATACATACCAAATGGCCAAACAAACTATACAATGCCTCCATTAAACTTTTTGGTATCCCAAAAATAAACAAGATAAAACTGGATTATTTCTTCTCTCCTAACTTTAACTTTACTAATTTATCTACGAACACAAAAAGTGTTCTTACAGTTCACGACCTATTTTTTGAATTTTTCCCACATTTTTTTTCTTTCAAACAGAGGCTCTGGCACTGGGCTATCAACCCAAAAAGGCAGTGCGAAAAAGCCGACATTATAATTACCCCTTCAGAAAACACCAAGCGAGATATAGTTGATATTTATCATATTAGCCCAGAAAAAATTAAAGTAATCTATCCTGGAATATCTTGCTTGCCAGAGAGCACTTATCCGGAAACCAAAAACAAACTACAACAAAAATACAATCTCCCCCATAAATTTATTCTCTTTCTTGGCACGGTAGAGCCGCGTAAAAATATTATCGGCCTAATAGAAGCGTTTGAACAACTTTGTAAAACAACTCTCAACTACTCGCTAGTGATAGCCGGACACAAGGGCTGGAACGATAACAAAATATACAAAAAAATCGCATTGTCCCCTGTAAAAGAAAAAATAAAACTTATTGGTTCTGTGGATGCTGCCGACAAGCCAGCACTCTACACAATATCTGATTTGTTTGTTTACCCAAGCTTCTACGAAGGCTTTGGCTTCCCTGTAGCCGAAGCTTTTGCATGCGGTGTGCCGGTTATTACTTCCAACCGATCTTCTCTGTCAGAGGTGGCAGGAAATGCCGCTTTTCTTGTTAACCCAAACCGCCCAAACGAGCTGGCGCAAGCAATGATAGAGATGACAAAAAATGAAAAGCTAAGAGAGAAATTTAAGAATCTTGGGCTAAAACAAGCCAAAAAGTTTAATTGGGGCCAAGCTGCACAAGAATTTATTGGTCTTTTAAAATAATACTTAATTTCTTACAGGCTCCTCACTATCTGAATCTAACTGCTCATAAACCAGCACTTCCTTTTTTGGAAAACATTCGCTTGATACTATAACTTGAACTCCCCCATCAAGAATGAATCCTTTAGCAGTTGTGTAACCCCTGCTCGAATCTATCTTAAATTTTCCTCCTGGTGGAATAATCAATGATCCTATATCTCTTCGTTCGCTTCTTTCCTTAATATCCTGCTCCCCGATGTGAACAACTATCTGTTCAGCAGCGACATAACTTTTACCAGGAACCAAATCATCAAACCGTATTTGCTTAGGTTTTACTTCTTTATTGTCAAAAATTATCTTCGGTCTTTCGGACATATTATTGATTTAACGAAATTGATTTAACGAAATCATGTCGGGCAGCGTCCATTAAAGCCCGACGCTTAATTAATTAATAACCTTGAATATTTAAAGCTGTCGTGGGATAATTGGGATTATAAACTACCCTTTAATAAACTGCAACATGTCTACGCCCAAAATCCTAATTCTCCACGACTACTTTCTCTACAGAGGTGGCGGAGAACGCTTGGTAATCAGCCTAGCCAAAAATCTAAACGCCGACATAGCCACCGCTTTTATTGGCAAGGATGCTTTTGACCCCCGCGCCGAAGGTATAAATACCATAGAACTATACAAAGAAAAAGGCTGGTCAAATATGCCTGGGTTTCGCTATCTGCAAGTGCAATTTTCATTTTTATTCAAAACGGGTTTTGCCAAAAAATACGATACCATAATTTACAGCGGCGATTGCTTGATTGCCCTGCTTAGGTTAAAGCACAAAAGAAATATCGCCTACATGCACACCCCTCCTCGCCATCTATACGACACTTATCAAAACCGCCTAAAACAGTATCCGTTTTGGAAAAAGGCCCTTTTTATTCCATTTGTTAGATTTAATCGTTGGAGATTTGAAGCTTTGTCCCGAAAACTAGATTTGATTATTACCAACTCCCAAAATACCAAAGAAAGAATAAAAAGATATTTGAAACTAGACTCAACCGTTGTCTATCCACCTTGTGATACTTTACCTTTTAAAAACTTGGGATACGGAGATTACTTTTTCTCTTGGGCAAGGCTATATGATGTAAAACGAGTAGACAAAATAGTAGAGGCATTTACAACTATGCCAGACAAAAAATTAGTAGTGGCCTCCGGCGGACCAGAGCTAGAAAAAATACAAAAAATGGCCGAGGGACACCCAAATATCACTATAATTGGCTGGATAGACGACGACCAGCTCTTGGAATATCTGGGGCGTTGTTTGGCCACTATATACATTCCTATACGAGAAGACTTTGGTATGAGCGCTGTAGAGTCTATGCAAGCAGGTAAGCCGGTAATTGGCGTAGCCGAGGGTGGTTTATTAGAAATTATTGAAAACAATAAAAACGGAATTTTGCTACCAGCAGACTTTACTATGATTGCTCTGCAAGAAGCCATAAAAAGCATGACACCGGAAAAATCCAAACAGATGGAAGATTCTTGTTACCAAACCTCTCAAAAATTTAGCGAAAAATCATTTATAGAAGGAATAAAAAAAGCCGCGAATCTATAACGATAGGCGGCCACCCCTTCAAACTAACAAACTTCATTTTATAGGAGAACCGTTTGGTTCAGGTTCTGGGTCAGGTTCGAGCTCAAGCTCTAACTCCGGTTCTGGATCAGGGTCAGGATCAAGATCAGGAAGACCCTGCGCGGCTCGATCTGCTGCCTCTGCAGCCTCTGCCAAAAGCTTCGGATCTTCTGGTTCAACCGGGTCTTCTGCCGCTTTCAATCGTGCTTTCTTTACTCTCTTTCCATAAAGGTAGAGAGCGGGTGCAAACAAAACTTTATCCAAAGCAAATATGATTTTCTTCGTACAGAATACAGAAAATTGTCCAAAAACCCACAGCGGTAACATTATCATGCCCGCAAATTGGTCCCACCATTTTCGATTGCCTATCTCAGGCTTTTCCATCTCCTTTTGGACCAAGTAACGACCAGTATTAAGATAGGCGAGCCCCAAAGCTACCAAGAAAATGGTTGTGAACATCTTTGCCCCCATGCTGATTGTTGAAAAAGAGCCCCTCAACAGCTAAAAGTATACTACAGACCTAGCTCCTACTTTGTCAAAAGTTAAACATGTTTATTCACAGTGCTTGAAAGGTAAAAATGGTGTATAATATACTCATAATTTAACGTATCTTTTGCAATGGTCAAAGGATCAACCCCACTAAGAAAAATCCAACTTCGGCATTGCGCTATCTGCCTAAAAGTAGGGCACAACAAATCCACTTGCCCACAACTTTTACATCAAACTAGTCCGCAGACTACTCCAAAAGCAATTCCGGAAGCAAACACCAAATCTACGGAACGCCCTCCGCTCAAATTTTTTGTGCACCATGTCCAATATCAAGACCACGAATCCCCTCATTTGGTAGATCTAAAAGAAAACAAAAATCGCTTATACGAAAATATCCAAGCCTCTGCCCCAGAAGAAAACAAAGACGACTTTTATTTCTTTCACGAAAAATCTACCAAGAACGAACCAAAAGTAATCAACCCCTCTTTTTCACCAAAAAAATCTCTGGCCGAAAAAAATACAGCCCCAGCTCGCCCACTTAGTGCCGCACCAAAAAATAAACAGTCGCTAGGAAGCAAACTATCGGACAAACTTTCCAACATTAAACTTTCACAATCGGCTTCAGCTATCGCAAACAAGGCGCGCGCAGTTGCCGCCCCCAAGCATCTAGTTGGGGCAATGGCTATGATTTTATTTTTGTTGTTTGTACCAGGCAGAGCCCGCACATACTATTTTGATCTTAAATCTACAACCGATAAAGTAGCCGATAGCAGTACGGCTGGCTTTTCGGCCCTGCACGATTCTACTTCCGCCCTAATGAACGGAAACCTGTCGGGCGCCCAAACATCTCTTACCAATGCTCTACAAAATTTTAATCAGGCTACGAATATTTTAGACAGCAAATATAGCTTTTTACAAAAAGTAATTTCGGCGGTGCCAATCATGAATAATGAAATGCAAAGCCGACAAAGACTAGTCACTGCTGGCCAAGAAATATCCCTTGGTAACACATATCTACTAAAAGGACTTTCCGATGTTGGGCAAAGCAAACTTAGTATTACCAAAAACATGGCACTAGTTGGCAACCACCTAAACTCTTCTCTACCTCACTACCAAACAGCTCAGGATGATTTAAACAACGTAGACTCCGATGTGTTGCCTTTTGAATACCAAGAAACGTTCAAAGAATTCCGCGTGCTATTTAATGTCTATGTAAAAGATCTAGAAAATCTGGCTAGACTAAACAACTCTGTCCAAGAAATATTTGGCGGACAAGGCTTAAGACGCTATTTGCTTATCTTCCAAAATCCAGCCGAAATACGTCCTACTGGCGGGTTTATGGGTAGTTTTGCCATGCTCGATATAAAAAACGGCGAAATAGTTAAAATAGATATCCCAGCTGGCGGATCATACGATTTACAAGGACAGCTCTCCGAATATGTAGCCCCCCCTACCCCACTACTACTATCCAATAAACGCTGGGAATTCCAAGACGCCAATTGGTTCCCAGACTTTGCCGCAAGTGCCGAAAAAATCCTTTGGTTCTATCGCCATAGCCGTAATATTACCGCCGACGGTGTAATAGCGATTAATGCCGATGTTCTAAACAGATTACTTTCTATAATCGGCCCTGTAGCCGAAGATAATCGAGGTTTAGTATTAGACAAAGCGAATGCTCTAGTTACCATACAAGATATCGTAGAGCACGGACCAGAAAAAAAGGCCAACAAACCAAAACAGATTTTATCGGATTTAGCGCCCGTATTTATAGAAAATTTTAAAAAAATAAAACCACAGGCAATTTTACCAATCCTAACTAATCTAGAAGAATCCCTACAACAAAAAGAAATCCAAACATACTTTGTCGACGACAACACTCAAAAAACTATAAAAGAATTTGGTTGGAGTGGCGAAATTACAAATACCAACCCAGACCAAGATTATCTTTTTGTCGTAAATACCAATATCCAAGGACAAAAAAGCGATGCCAGAATAAAACAAAGCATAAGCCATCAAGCAGTAATTCAACCGGACGGCACTATACTAAATAGCGTAGTTATTACTCGAGAGCATACGGGTGACATTCAAGAAAAATTATACGGCCAAACCAATATTGATTACCTGCGTATTTATGTGCCAGAAGGCAGCGAACTGGTGCGCGCCAGTGGCTTTACTTGGCCGGAAGAAAGAATGTTTAGAGCGCCAGATGCTTGGTACAAAACAGACACCACTTTATCTAATTTAGAAAAAGAAATTTCTACAGACAGCGAATCTGGCACACGTGTTACAAATGAATTTGGTAAAACAGCTTTTGGTAATTGGATTATTACTGAACCTGGCCAAACTACCGAAGTTCAATTTATTTACAAACTACCTTTCAAAGCTTGGGAAGAAAACATCAACTCCAACCTAGATAATTGGGCAAAAATTTTCCAATCCAAAAATTCTATTTCTAAATACCAGCTAATTATTCAAAAGCAATCCGGCATAAATAGCAATTTTGAAAGCCAGGTAATTTACCCAGAGGGCTGGCTACCAATCTGGCACGACGGCATAGGCCTTACTGCAGCTGCCAATGGCATGTCTATAAAGACAACCGAACTAGATACAGACAAGATTTGGGGATTGATGATGAAAAAGAGTGATGAATAACTTACTAATTTAAAATTTTACTTTTATGTCTGAAGAGCCATCCTTTTCTACCAAACCACTTTCCGATGAACCAGAAAACAAACCCAAGAAACCAAGCCGTAAAAAACGCTCACCCGAGACAAGCTCTTCTTCAAGAGAAAACATAAAACAAACTAAAATTTCCAAACAATTAACCCAGATTTACCAAGACGACCAGGGTCATTTGCCAGATATGAAAAAAATTAAAATTAAAAAGAACCATTCTGGTTTCAAGACATTTTTGGGCGTAATTTTTGTAGGTGGGCTGCTCGCCGCCACCGCTTGGGCTGGATTTTTTTTCATGCCTAGCGATCAAAAATTTTCAGAAGAAAAAGTTGAACTTCGCGTAAACGGACCTACCTATGTAACTGCCGGCACCACTACCACCTACAAAATATCTTACGAAAACAAACAAAATTTAACTCTCAAAAAATTAACTCTAAACATACAGTACCCAGAAGGTTTTGTATTCTTATCCAGTGATGTAGAAGCAAAAAACTCCGGCCACACCGAATGGAACCTGGGAGAAATCGCTGCTGGAAAAAAGAAAGAGATTTCTATCACTGGTATTTCCTATGGATCCATAAGCCAAAAACAATCCTGGAGATCTTTCCTAAAATATAAACCGGAAAATTTTGAATCCGAATTACAAAAAGCGGCTATTTTGGATGTAACTGTAGATAAATCCCCTTTTTCTCTGACAGTAAACGGATCAAACAAAACCTTGGTTGGTAATGCTTCCGAATATACGTTTGCAGTTAAAAGAGAACAAACTTCCGCTATAAACAAACTAGAATTAAAACCATCTTGGCCGAAAAATTTTGTGATCACCTCTACCTCTCTACCCCTAACCAAAGACTTTAAATGGATCATTGAACCAAATAAAAAATTGTCCGCAACTTCTTCTGCCCCAGATAGCTGGACATTCAAACTCACAGGCAACTTTACTGGCAGTGCCAGCGGTACTGTTCTCCAAGATAACTCTGGAGAAATATCCGGATCGCTTATCACTATAGCTAACAATAAAACCTTTAACCTAACGGACAACAAAATCACTACCCAGTTGGCACAAAACGACCTAAATTTTAACCTTGCTATTAACGGCTCTTTATCCAACTTCAACACTCAACCCGGAGAAGACTTAAACATTACCATCTCATTAAAAAACCAAAGTAAAGGCGACCTACAAAACGCCACTCTTAAACTAAGCTTGGTTGGTCCCGCCATTAAAAAAACAACCTTGCTTGATTGGTCCAAAATAGAAGACCAATACGATGGCGACATCCAAGGAAAACAAATTACTGACAACTTACGCAAAGGTGAAATTACCTGGGGCAAAAGTAAAATTTCGTCTCTAGCCAAAATAGCTGGCGGTAAAGAAATTAGCTTGGATATTAAGCTGCCAATAAAAGATTCCTCCTCTATCAACCTATCCGATCTAGCCACCTCTTCTCAAATCACAGTGGTAGCAGACATAAGCTTCAAAGATGAAGCAAATGTTGTTCATAACTTTTCTAGCAACCAGATAATTATCGCCGTTAATTCTGATCTTAAATTTGATACTCGCGATACTGTCTCACCATCTGGCAAAGGCGAAAAACACCAACTAAATTGGGTGGTAACCAATAATTTCCATCCTTTGAAAAATCTGGTTCTATCTGCCGAAGTATATGGTGATGTGAATGTAGAATTACCAACTCCAATACCGGCAGGCACAGCTAACTTTAACCCACAAACCAAAAAAATTACCTGGACTATTTCGGAAATGCCAGAAAGCGTAGACGTGCTGGCACTGCCAATCACTATTATCCTGAATAAAATTAACCCTACACAAGCGCTACTCGTGTCCAAAGTTCATGTAGAAGCCGACGATACTGTTACCAGAGAAAAGCTTGATTTTATGGGAGATGAAATAAAATTTAGCAGATAAACTACCTGTTCAAAAATTCTTCAAATACAGATTTGGCTAAATCCAAGTCTGTATTTTTTATCCATTTTATTCTTTTATCACGTTTAAACCAGGTCATCTGTCTCTTGGCATAACGCTTCGTATCTCGTTTCAACACTTCTACCGCCTCTTCCAAAGTCATTTCTCCTCGCAAATAATACCCAATTTGCTTGTACCCAATACCGCTCATACTAGGAAGATTCCAGCCCAACCCAAGTTCAACCAACTTTTTAGCCTCTTCTACCAAACCATCTTTAATCTGCCTATCTACGCGACTATCGATACGCTTGTCCAATTCTTCTTTATTAATATCTATTCCAATCTGCAAAGCATTGTACAAAGGCTTGGATTGCGTTCTTTGACTAACAAAAGACTGGCCGCTAGAAATAGCCACCTCCAATGCCCTTAATACTCGACGCGGATTTTTTAAATCTATTTTTTCTACACTCTCCGGATCTCTTTCTTGCAACATGGCTACCAATTCTGATAGATCCTTTTTTTCTAAATCACTCCTCAACTCTAAATTTGGTTTTGTTTTTGGTATATCCAAATTATCTACTATCGCCCATATATATAAACCTGTTCCCCCAACAATTATTGGCAACTTATTTCTGGCCAAAATATCTTGGATACAATCTGTAGCCATAGCTTTAAAATCTGCCAAACTAAAATCTTGACCCGGGTTTGCTATGTCTACAATATGGTGGGGCACACCCTCTACCAAAAATACCTCTTTTTTCCACTCTCCCCTTGGTTTAGCTGTCCCAATATCCATTTTTTTATACACCTGCCTGGAGTCTGCCGAAATGATTTCTCCATTAAATTGTTTGGCCAACACCAAACCAAGATCTGTTTTACCAGATGCAGTAGGCCCGAGAATAACAGCTATTTTTGGCAGATTGTTTTGCATACACTAGGAATAAAAAACATCCATTTTATACTTAGGATGTTTTTTACCAGCTATTTTAATTTAAATCATCTTCACTTTCCGTAAAGCCTTCATATCCACTTTCGGCTATTTTCAGTGCTTCTTTTGCATCCTCGTTAGTAATTCTAGTTACTGTTTGATCAACAATTTCTATTGCATTACTTTTTTTCTTAGCCACAGGCTTTCCGACGTCAGCTTTAAGCTCCGCTCTCGTATCCCTAATTTGTTTTGATCTTTCTAAACCTGCTCTTATTTGACGACCTTCTGCCATATGCTTAATATAGAAATTAAAAAAACTTACAATAACTATTGTACCATATTTTGGTTGTTTTGTCAATACTTTTTTGCCTTATTTTGGCTAATTTTAGCCTAAATTATAAAGGTCTAGGCACTCTCTTTGCCTAGACCATAAAACCAAGCCCTCCCCTTCATTTGCGGTCACGTTACCTACACCTACGGTTTGGGTTATATTCCCTACATCCCGGATTTTGGCAAAGCCATTTCCGACACTGAAAACATTTTGGCACAAAACGACTATCCATAGTGCCTGCACACGCTGCGCAAAAAGTATATTTCCATCTAGTATCACACTTGACGCACTGCAATATTGTAAAACCATTCTCTGGAACTTCGTTGCACTTTCTTGCCTCACTCCCACACAGGCATACTTTCAATGCTGTACTAGCCATAACCCTCCCCTTTATTTAATACATTCAACCATTCTCAAAACAAAAAGTCAATCAAAAAACCAACGTAAATTACGTTGATTTTTTTAACCTATTTAATTTAATACTTTCTTTCTTTTATTTCTTCCAAAACTTTCTGCACAAATTCCTCCTTAGTCATTTTTATCTGATCTTTCTCGCCTCTTACCCGTATCATCCAAGGCTCTCCACCCAACTCTTTATCTCCTACCACTACAATGTAAGGAATCTTTTGCCCCACAGCTTTGCGAACCTTATTCCCCATAGTTTCGTCGGCCTCATCTATACCCACGCGAATCCCTGCGTCGGATAACTCTTTGAGCAATAACCTGGCTCCATCTACATGCTTAGATGAAACTGGTGCTAAATGTACCTGCACTGGAGAAACCCAAACTGGAAACGCGCCGGCATGGTGCTCTATAAGAATAGATAAAAATCTTTCAATTGAACCCATAATAGCAGCGTGCACCATAACGATTCTTTCTTTTTCTCCTTGCTCGTTTGTGCAAACCAAATCAAACCGCTCCGGTTGATTACGATCTATTTGGATAGTAGCCACTTGCCACTGACGACCAATAGAATCTTTGGCCATAAAATCTATTTTCGGTCCATACATAGCAGCTTCACCAATTGCTTCAAAAGCTTCTACACCTCTTTCTTTTACCAATTCCCGCAATTGCTTTTCTGTACTCTCCCAAACTTCTTTGGTACCTAAATAATTTTCAAACTTAGCTGGGTCATGCAAAGACAATCTCACTCGCAATTCATTAAACCCAACTGCTTTATAGAATATTTCTATAATATCCCAAATCCTAAACATCTCTTCTTTCACCTGGGATTCACGACAAAATACGTGCGCATCATCTTGGGTAAACCCGCGCACACGAGAAAGCCCATGAAGCTCTCCACTCTGTTCATCGCGATAGCACATTGTTGTTTCTGCATAACGCTGTGGCAAATCACGGTAGCTTCGCGCTATATGATTATATATCTGAGTATGATGCGGGCAGTTCATTGGTTTCATCGCAAACTCATGCCCTTCACGAGTAGTAATTTTAAATAAATCATTTTTAAATTTATCCCAGTGCCCACTTTTTTCGTACAATTCTTTTTTTGTAATATGAGGAATAGAAACTTTTTCATAGCCACGCTCTTTGCGAAGCTGCTGCACAAAATCATCCAATGTATTTCGTAGTAATGTGCCCTTAGGTGTCCACAGAGCCAACCCAGGCCCAACCAAATCGGAAAAGGTAAATAAGTCCAACTCCGCTCCCAATTTGCGATGGTCTCTCTTTTTGGCTTCTTCTAACCTTAGTAAATGAGAGTCCAATTCTTCTTTGGTAGAAAAAAGAAGTCCGTAAATACGAGTAAGAGTGGCATTTTTTTCATCACCTCTCCAATAAGCCCCCGCTACTCTGTGCAATTTTAATGCGTCGGCTGGAATTTCTTTTGTGTTGTTTACATGGCCACCTCGGCACAGATCCTTAAACGGACCGGATTCATATATAGTTAGTTCTTTGTCTTCGCCCGCGAACTCTCGGATTAATTCTAATTTAAACGGCTGATCTTTTTCTTCGGCCTCCGCTTCGGCAGCAGATACCTTTCTGCCCACAAAATTGTGGTGACCTTTTATTATACTTTTCATCTTGGTTTCGATTTGTTCTAAATCACTCTCTGACACTACTTGGCCAGCCGGAAAAAGAAAATCATAATAAAAACCATCCTCGATAGTAGGGCCGATACCCAATTTGGTGCCTGGATACAATTCTAAAACTGCAGCAGCGAGCATATGGGCGGCAGAGTGACGAATACTATCTAAATTTTCTTGATTCATATTTGAAATGAAAGAGGAAATAAATGAGCTTGCTTATTTATTTCCGAATGAATGAAAATATATGTGGCGAAGCCCCTATACGATTTAATTTATTATTAATTTAAACAAAAAGACCCCGTTGCGCACTATTATAAACAAATAACGCACATCGGGGTCTCTAGCATTTTTGCCAAGGACGGTTCCACCCGAAATTTAACTTTTTACCCCGTTAAATTCTGCCTTTGGCAGACCCGCTTTGCAGGTATTTAACAGGGTGAATTTGATTTGCAAGCGCTCCGAGAGTGGTACCATATCTTTTCAAACTGGGCTGGCTCTCGTACTACCGCGCTAAAACTATACTAAAATAATCCAAATTATTTGTCAAACCCCGTAGAGATACGCCCGAGCAAATTGGCTTATCGCGAAGTTTGTTTATATTCATTATTAAAATGAGCGCGTACAAATTACAGAGATTCCCTAATTTACAATTTGCACAAGCGATTCGGGCGTACTTCTACGGGGCAAACTTATTCTACGTTCTTTACTACTACCTGAACCTTTTCGGCTACAGATGGGGCGGATCTCATCCAGCCTGGAGAAAACTTAACATCTACCCCTACCACATGTCCTAAACCAAACACATACCTTTCAATCTCATCTTTCTTTTTTCCAAAGAAATTATTTACCATCAATTTTTCTCCGTTAACGTCTAGGGTTACCAAAACATCTTGGTATACAGATAATTGTCCTTTTTGTTTTTCTATATCATAACTACCCAAAGTAACTTGTGGTTCTTTGCTTACAGACAAGACTTTCTCGGTACTTGCATCTACACGATCAGATACTTCTTTGGCCAAAATTGATTTAAGGTCATCTTTGTTATAATAAACAATCACAACTGTGCTGGTGCCAGATAAATTAAATTCGGTTATCTCTTCTCCTATTTGTCTATCTACCGCCACATTATTGTCTGGAACAAAAATTAATTTTTGACCAAAAGACCCGGCATCTTCTAAAGATTCCTCTACTGTTTGTTTCACTTTATTGGCAAAGTCAGATTTTGCAGATTTTAAATCCTCGGCACTTAACACACCTATTGTTCTTACGCCTCCAGACATCTCTTTGTTGCTGCTAGCATAAATAACTTTTTGTTTATCTTCTGCCAAACCAGGAATAGTAAATTTACTAGCAGATATGTTGCCACTTGCACCTAATTGATCTGCATAAACAGACGCCTGAACTTGGCCTTTGGCAGGGATAGATACTCTGTCGGACAAACGGAACAGAACTCCTGCTGAAGTGAGTAATCTGGTGGTCTTAACTAATGTTTGAGGAGCGTTTGTTTCGTTAAATAATGTAACTTCACCTGTGGCTATGCCATCGGTAGTCTTGTTGCCAGTCGGAGAATACTTTTGTGATAAATGAAATTTGGTAGTTGTAACAATACCCACAATAGAAAGGTCGCCAGTTTTTTGATTGGCTACACCAATATCTAAATTTATATTTTTATTGTCTGTTTTTGCAACTATAACAATAGTAGCTTTTTTGGAAGTAAAAAATATAATAACACCCAACAAAAGAAGGGTAACAATTAAAAATGTAACAGCAATAGTGCGGTAAAATCGTACTGGGGGCTCTGGCGCCAATCTGGTGGCAACTCGATGGGTGATCATAGGTACAACACAAACTAAACTTAAATAGGAGTTTTTCTTCTAAAAATATTATATCACAAAAACGGCAATTCAACTAACCTATCTTTAAGCAAAGGAACTGTGTATAAGTTAGACTGATTTACAAAGATTCTAGCGACGGGACGATCGAGAATCAAATTTTGAATGACTGTCCGATCCAGAATCTTCATCTTTATCATTTTCACCCTTCTCCTTTTCCTTCACAGAAAAAAGAGCAGTATGATTTAAGCCGGTTATAACCGTCATATTACCTACATGACAAACTGTCTCACCCGGCTTCCAGTTGGCGCACTCACCTATTGCATCAAATTTATTCTTGGTCACACGAACACCACCTGAACAACTGTTACCCCTAGTTACAGAAGCTCCTGGCACATCTCTAATACATAAATCATGATTGTACCAAGGCATGCTTATAGTTTTTGTTTCACCAGCTGGTAAATCTGCATTGATTGTAACGGCTGGAATATTCCTAATAACATCTGAAACAGAAATAGTAATAGCCGTATTTGGGGCAATAGGCGTAGTACCATTTGGGAAAACTACTGCAAAAGTTTGATTGCCATTAGAAGAGATGCTTACAGTATTACCATCTGTAAAACCTACGCCGCCATTTACTACCAACTGTTGATCTTCAAAATGAAGGCCGTATATCATTACACGATGATTGAAACTGTCTGCTACATAAATATGATCGGCTAATGCATCATAATAAATATCGTCTACCCCTCGCATAAGAGATCTTGAGACAGAAGAACTGCTAACATTTAGATCGTAAGCATTGAAAATTGTGGTAAGATTTGGTTGTCCCAAAACATTAACGGCCGCTTCACCATTTACAAGAGAAGTATCATCAAAAATTAAAAGGCGGCTATTGCTACCATCGGCCAAGAACATGCGGTTGTTCGCCGTGTCAAAAGACACTCCATAAGGCTCCCATAAACCACAGGCATTGCCCGCACCATTAGACCCTCCACCACAAGCTGTGTTAGCGGTAGCAGTTGTAAAATCTGGTTGACCAAGCACCTTACTGGCTGGAGCACCATTAGAAAAACTAGCTGGATTGAAACTTTCCCAAACCATTACACGATTATTTTGACAATCTGCAACATACAAACGACTCTTAGCTGTATCGAAATCTACATCACAAACCAATCCTAATCCAGCTTGAGTTGTTTGAGTTCCTCTAGTAACAAAATCAGCTTTTCCAAGCACACCTACTGCAGATTCACCATTAGTAATTGAACCGGTATCAAAAACTAAAACGCGCTGATTGTCATTATCGGCAACAAACAATCGTCCGGCAGCACCACTTACCCCAATTGGATAATCAAAACCACAGGAGTTTGTGCTGGTATTATTGCCACCTACTCCACCACCGCAAGGGTTGTTTATAGTAGCAGAAACAAAGTTTGGTTGACCTAATACATATGTCCAAGCTGGACCACTTGAAATAGAAGCGTGGCTTGTAGGTAAATCAATACCAACCACACGGTAGTTATTTACATCTGATATCCAAAGACGATTTGCAGAAGCATCAAACCAAAGAGCTGACGGTCTAGATAATCCACAGGCATTTACAGATCCACTTGATCCTCCACCGCAGGCAGTATTGATTTCACCAGAAGTTAAACTAGCTTGTCCAAAAACACGATCAGCAGGACGATTGTTAAAATTAGAACCGGGCACAGTGTTTAAGTAAACTAAAACACGATTATTTGCACCGTCGGCAACAAACAATGTTTTTTGAACAGAGTCAAAAGCTACGCCTTCTGGAAAGTACATTGAGTTTGCAGTTGGAGGTTGAACAGCGCCATAATTTGGATCACCTACATTTATACCAGTTGTAAAATCTGGCTGACCAAGCACCCAACCAGCTTCCATACCACTGACTACGGCTAATTTTGCTACAGCGGAAGAAGGAGTGCTTCTCTGATCAGACGCCACAGTTTCCAAACCAGAATTTCTTTCGCTTACTCTATTTACTAACTTTGCAGATGATTGCTGAGAAACAAATAATAACATTAGTTCCAACATAACAATCGTACCAACTAAAAAAGACGTAGGGATACTACGAAAAAATTTTAACGGTGATTTGGATGATGATTTAACAACAGCTTTGCGTCTAGGCATAAAATTTATTTAAAATACTAAATTAAATAATTAATAAAAATATTATACCATGTAAATTATTATTTACATAATTTGAATACCTGACACAAAAAGGTTGCAAAATTTTTCCTCTGGCATATACTACATTATGGCGAATTCCTCTGAAGTATAGGGGGTGGAAAATGCCATTTCAAAATATTAAGCCAATTACGGTGTTGTGCCAAGACAACACCAAAACAACGGCTTTGTCTACTATTTACTCTGCTATTGTCTGCGTACTATATCATGCAGGCGTTTTGGCAGAGTACAACCGGTTGTTTAACAACAGTACAGGAGTCTACGCTTTTAAAAAAACTGGCGTAGGTGTTAAGCAACATATTGCTAAAGCACGCAAACAAAGCATGGCTGGAGCGCTCAATGCGGCCGCTCTACTAGACTTTATTGCAAACGATACAAGTCGCAGCTCGGAAGATAGGTACGATATCGCTCTTATAACAGAAAGTCTTCATTGGACTTATGGATCGCCACGACTGGTTGGTGGCGTTGGTATGCAGCACCAAGGGTCCGTTGTAACTTATGCGGACCTGCTCTATATTCTCCAGTCGGTGAACGGAGAATCCGGACTCACTAAGTTTAATCTTTTTTTGAAAATGCGAACTGTGCATGAGCTTGGCCACGTGTTTGGACTTTGGCCCAACACTGCTCCAATAAACGCCACCGACGAAGAGATGGCTCAAGCACACTGTCCAAACTACTGCGTAATGTATTGGACATTGAAAGAAGATTTCATAGAAAAAATCCGGACAAGACCATTTTGTCCTTCGTGCTTGGCACAACTAAAAAGCTTCTTTATAAAACGATAAAACGCCTCGTGTCACCGCACGAGGTTTATGTTATTACAAAAAAACAACCAAGTAGTATAGCTGTTTTTTTGGAACGTTCGCTTGTGGCACGCTAAGCGTGCCTATAACGACGCTCAGCGTCGTGTCCTCGTTAGGAGTCGAACCTAAATTTCCGGCTTCGCAGGCCAGTGTCCTATCCATTGAACGACGAGGACTTGTGTCTTAATGCAACTTGAACACTCGGCCTAACCTATCGCTAAGAGGTTCTTCTTCTTGATCTACATCCTCCAAGATAAACTGGTTAAGATAATCCCTAACCGGCAATGGATCGATGTCTAGAAGCGGAACCTGCAAACGATGTTTTAAGAGGTTGTTGGTTACAAAATAGATGTTTTTAACTTCTGGCGGATTATAGACTATCCAATACTTTGTTACCTCTTTAAAAGGATAATAGCTATCTCCTACCACTATTCCCGCCTCTGTAATGGCAAAGAAAACTTCTAGTGGAGCCTGGGTATCTTGTAGGAACAAAATGATACCAAACAGCACCACTATAAGCGCAAATAGATAATTACCAGAAATAATGGAAAAAAGCAATAGCGCGGCTCCAATCAAGCCCATCACTAAATACCAACGGCTACTGCGCTCGTGCTGGTTATATTCAGTCACAGACCAAGAAAAAACAACCTCGCCTGTGTTTGCATCTTCTCTGCTTAAGTTAACTGACATAAGATTTTGATTTTGCGAAATTAATTCAGCAGAATTATGTCGGGCAGTGTCATTTGAAGCCCGACCTCGGCGTCCTTTGAAACGCGACGCCGTATTATTAACTTTTTGTGATTGTGTTTAGTATATCATAATTCACATACAAGGGTCAAAGAACAAAATTGCTTTCACGATTATTTTATGTTAAAATTAATATTCCTGAATTGATTTAATATTGATGCATATATGATGGAAGAGCAACCACCAATAAATTTACTTCAACCTCAAAATCTTCCTCTTACTCCTCCCCCAACCAACAAAACTAAAAGGGCGGTGTTTTTAATTTTAGGCGTAACCATTATACTGCTTTTGCTCTTACGCAACTACAACATGACCAGATGGCCAACTAGCGCTTCTGATTATGATCCAACTACTCTCAAACCAAAAAAGATAGGCTTCCTACAGACTGTACGAAACTTTATTTTCAAATCGGAAAACGTAATGACTGGCCAACAAGAAGACAGGATAAATATTTTATTACTAGGAATTGGCGGCTCTGGCCACGACGGACCTTATCTTAGCGATACCAATATCATACTTAGCATCAAGCCTAGCACCAACCAGGTGGCTATGATATCTGTACCCAGAGATCTGGCGGCCAAAATGGGGAATTATGGTTTTAGAAAAATAAATAACGCCAATGCTTTTGGCGAATTAGAACAATCCGGCAATGGCGGCGAATATGCTCGCAAAGTTTTTGAAGATACTTTCAATATAAGCCTGCCCTATTATGCTCGCGTAGACTTTGCTGCGTTCAAAGAACTAATAGACGCTGTGGGTGGTATAAACGTAGATGTGCAAAGATCTTTTGTAGATACGGCTTACCCAGGACCAAACGATTCTTTCCAAACAATTTCTTTTGAAGCTGGCCCACAACACATGGATGGCGAACGTGCCCTTATCTTTACTCGCTCTCGCCACGGCTCAAATGGCGAAGGTTCAGATTTTGCCAGAGCAAAACGCCAACAAATAATGCTAGCTGCTTTCAAGAAAAAATTATTATCTAGCGAGACATTCCTAAATCCGATTACTCTGCAAAAAGTTATTTCTTCTCTATCCAAACATATTGTAACCAATATAGACTTTGGACAAATAATGTTTTTGGCTGGCTTAGCCAAAGAAATAGACAACGAAAATATAAAAACTCTAGTTCTAACCGACGCACCCAACGGATTCTTAAAACCTATTACCGGTGAAGGTGGTGCTTATCTACTAGCACCAAAAACTGGAAATTTTGACGCCATATCCGCAGCCATAAATAATATTTTTGATGCAACCAGCACCCCAATAGTTTCTATCCCAGATCAAAAACCTACGCAGACCCCATCTATCGCCATACCTAACGCTAAAATAGAAATCCAAAACGGTACTTGGCGTGCCGGACTAGCTGCACTAAAGAAACAACAGCTAGAAAAAGAAGGTTTATTTATATCTGGCGTAGGAAACAGCGCCAAAAGACCTATTTCTATCACTACTATATATATAGTAAACAAAGACGTGCCACAGGCCACCATAGACTCTATAACAAGCAAAATAAAGGCCTCCTCCACTGCCAGCTTGCCAGAATGGCTTACTTTAGCGTATAATGAGCCAAGCTCTTCTACAGGCACCCCGAAGTCCAAACCGGACATCATTATAATTCTAGGAGAAGACGCTATTTAAACATACAAGTATAGGGGCTAAAGCCACATATATACTCATTCGCTCGTATAAAAAGTTAAATACATTTAACTTTTATACTCACTCATTTCGCATATGGCTACTCCCGCAAAAATCGTTGATCAAGACTTACCTACCGTTGCTTTGGTGGGGCGGGTTAATGTTGGCAAATCTAGCCTATTTAACAAAATCATAGAAGAAAATAAAGCTATTGTTTCGGATATTCCGGGCACTACTAGAACTAGAAACATCGGCCTAGTGAGCTGGCGCGGCAAAAACTTTACCCTAGTAGATACTGGTGGTATTACCTTCTCCGAAGACATCCCTTTGGAAGACGAAATTATAAAACAAACAGAGCTTGCCATAAAAGAGGCGGACTTAATTATTTTTGTAGTAGATGTACAAACCGGACTTCTGCCTCAAGAAAGAGACTTGGCCAAACGCTTAATAAAACAAAAAGGCAAAACTATATTTGTTGCCAACAAAGCCGACAGCGAGAGAATGCGCATGGATGTACACGAAGGCGAGTGGCTAAAACTGGGCTTGGGCGAACCTTTCCCTGTTTCTGCAGCTAACGGATCAAACATAGGCAACTTACTAGACGAAATATTTAAACGCTTAGGCAAAACAAGCAAAAAACCAAAACGAGTCAAAGAAGAAAAACCTGCAATCAAAGTGGCCCTTATTGGTAAACCAAATGTGGGCAAATCTTCTTTGTTTAATGATTTAATCGGCAAAGACGAAGTAATTGTTAGTCCCTTAGCACATACCACTCGTGAACCGCACGACACTCTAGTAGAAGTAAATGGCCAGCCAATTATCTTTGTAGATACTGCCGGTATCCGCCGCAAAGCCAAAGTTTCCGGAGAACTAGAAAAAGCCGGCATTGGCAAAAGCATAAACATGATCAAAAAAGCCGATATTGTACTTTTGGTTCTAGATGCTAGCGAAACTATAACTACCCAAGATCAACAATTAGCCGGACTGCTCCGAGAAAATACTCGCAGCACGATTATTTTGGTAAACAAATGGGATTTGGTAGAAAAAGAAAATACCGATGAATTTAAAAATAATTTCAAAGCCAGAATTTACGCCGACTTCCCTCATTTGGATTTTGCACCGATTATCTTTATCAGCGCCAAAACCAAATACAAAGTACACGAAATATTCCCGCTTATTTTCCGCGCTTGGGAGGAAAGGCATCTTATTATTCCCGAAGCTGAACTACAAGCATTTTTCAAAAAAACCATTAAAGAGCATAGACCTGCTCGTGGCAAGGGTACCCGCCACCCAGATATTATGTCTTTCTACCAACTACACAACAACCCACCTCTTTTTGAAATGATGATTAAATTCAAAACTTCTATTCACTTTTCTTACGTGCGCTATTTCGAAAACCGCCTGCGCGAAGAGTTCGGCTTCTTTGCTACCCCGATTGTAATCAAACTTACCAAACTACGAAGAAATATTACCAACTTGAAATAAACCCTTATACATACTGATAGATACTTATTCATATCGCATATATGGGCTAAAGCCACATACATGCTCGTTCGTTCGGAAATAATCAAAAACATTTGATTATTTCTCTCACTCACTTCGCATATGAGCGAAAGAAGCGGCGGAGAAAAAAATATAGAAGAATACCTTTACCAAGAATATGATGGTATGATGAATGAAGTCGTATTCAAACTTGTAGAACTAGCGGCCGCAAACGTTAGCGTTAATTTAACGGACAAAGAAATTCGCCGAATCAAAGAACTTAATTCCAGAAGAAGCAATATTTTAGAAGTCCAACACGCTGCAAAATCAAAATCTACCGAAGAAAAGATAAAAAGCTACCAAGAAATAATCCCAATGCTTAAAGAACTGTTAGATGATATGAAAAAATTCGAGGCAAAAATACTTCCTCGGTAATACATCTATTCATTTTATGAAACTAATAGTCGGTCTAGGCAATCCAGAACCGGAATATACTAACACACGCCACAACGCGGGGTTTCTGGTAATTGATAAATTAGTACAAAATTTGGAAACAAACACTTCTTTTGATAAAAAGGCTAATGCAGAAGTATTTAAAACTACTATAAATAAAAAAAGGGCTATTCTGGCTAAACCACTTACCTACATGAATAATTCCGGCACCGCCGTACGGGCACTAATGGATTTTTATAAAATAAAATTGGAAAACTTAATCGTAATTCACGACGACAAAGATATTCCTCTTGGAGAAACTAGGCTGCAAACCAACCGTGGCCCAGCCGGACATAATGGTATCAAATCAATCATCGAACATTTAGGTACACAAAACTTTACTCGCATTCGCGTAGGTGTCGCTCCAGACAAACAGGAAAGTATAAAAGATACAGCCGGTTTTGTTTTGGGTAAATTTACTGCCGCGGAAATGCAATCTTTAAAAAAAGTTATAGAAAACATAGCTAAAGAAATTGAAACTTTGATTTAGGTTGTCATCCCGAGCAAGCCTCGTGGCGACGAGGGATCTATTCAGATTAAAAAATATTTATTTTAGTTTATCGGATTAGGTCCCTCGTCGGCTACGGCCTCACTCGGGATGACAACAACTCCTTACCACTCACACTTTACTCCCAATCATGAAATATCACGCCGCCCTGGCTCACTTCCCAAAAATAACTTACAACCGCTACCAAAAACTGGCGGCTTATTTTTCTGATTTTAAAGATCTTTGGGAAGCGGAAATAAATGATCTTGTGCCCGCCGGACTAGAAGCAAATATTGCCAATGAATTTTTGGCTTGGCGCGAAGTTAACCCGATAGAAAAAATAATGGAAAATCTAAACAAAGAAAATATACATACTATTTCTATAAACGAACCTGGTTACCCACGACTGTTGAAAGAAATAAATGATCCGCCACACACTTTGTTTATCCGTGGAATTTTGCCGCCAGACGAATCTCCAACTTTAGGCGTAGTTGGCACCAGAAAATTTACCGCTTATGGCAAATTGGCTTGCCAAGAAATCGTGGGTCCGCTAGCCAAACAAGGCGTAGTTATTGTAAGCGGACTAGCTCTCGGCATAGACGGCATAGCTCATCAAACTACATTAGACAACAGCGGCACTACTATTGCGGTGCTAGGTGGGGGTGTAGATAAAAAAACAATTGCACCTCCATCTCATAACAATCTAGCAGAAAAAATCATTGCTAACGGCGGAGCGGTGGTATCCGAATACCCGCCTGGATTTGCGCCTACCGCCTATTCGTTTCCCGCCCGCAATCGTATTATCGCTGGCCTAAGTTTGGGCACGCTTATTATAGAAGCGGCCGAAATTTCTGGCGCGCTTATTACCACCCGTTGCGCCCTAGACTATAACCGCGAAGTTTTTGCTGTTCCCCACCCGATTAACTCGCCCACTGGCATTGGCCCAAATAATTTAATAAAAATGGGCGCCAGGTTAGTTGCTGAATCTAAAGATATTTTGGAATCATTAAATATCCAGGAGATAAAAGAAATAATAAATAGCAATAAAGGCACACCAACTAACCCTACCGAAGCCAAAATACTAGAGTGTCTTTCCAAAGAACCTGTGCATATAGATCTTATTATAAAAACGACCGGCTTAGAGAGCCCAACGGTAAATAGCGCCCTGGTACTTATGGAGATGAGGGGGCGAGTTCGCAACTTGGGAGGAATGAATTATATTATTAAATAATAGCCACCAAGGTTGACAAATGATATAATTTGTATTAACCTTAATATTTGTAAATCAAAATAATTTTTTCCATGAAAAACCTAGTCATCGTAGAATCTCCTACAAAAGCCAAAACAATTTCCAAATTCTTGGGCAGAAACTTTGTCGTAAAGTCTTCTTTTGGCCATGTGCGCGATCTACCAAAAAGCAAACTGGGGGTAGATGTAGAAAATAATTTTGAACCTCATTATATAGTAAGCCGAGATAAATCCAAAGTTGCCAAAGAACTAAAAGATGCGGCCAAAAAATGCGATGGCATCCTATTCGCTACCGATGAGGACCGAGAAGGAGAAGCTATCTCTTGGCACTTAGCCAATATACTGGGAATTGAACCAAAAGATGCCAAACGCATTGTTTTCCATGAAATTACCAAAACCGCCATCATGCACGCTTTAGAAAATCCAAGACCATTGGATTTAAAAATGGTAGACGCGCAACAAGCTCGCAGAATATTGGACAGATTGGTAGGCTACGAATTATCTCCGTTTTTGTGGCGCAAGGTAGCCAAAGGTTTATCGGCTGGCCGTGTACAATCGGTAGCTGTACGATTAATTGTAGAACGAGAAAGAGAAATCAAAGCTTTTAATCCAGAAGAGTACTGGAGCATAGAAGGTGCTTTTACCCCAGATTCCAAAGAGATTTTTACCGGTAAACTTTACGCTATAAAAGATAAAAAAATAGACAAGCTAGATATTAAAACCAAGGCCGAGATAGATAAAATTTTGGCTGATTTAGAAAAAACTACATATAAAGTAGAAAGTGTAGAAGAGAAAAAAACAAAACGCTTACCTTCTCCCCCATTTACTACTTCCACCTTGCAACAAGAGGCCAACAGCCATCTTGGTTTTTCTGCCAAACAAACTATGCGTTTGGCGCAACAGCTATACGAAGGTATTGCCCTTGGCACCGAAGGATCCGTAGGTTTGATTACCTACATGCGTACCGACGCAGTAAATCTGTCCGAGAAATTCTTGGCTGAAGCCAAAGAAGTAATTGGCACTAATTTTGGTAAAAAATACCAACTAGCAACCCCTAGATTTTATAATAACAAAAGTAAAAATGCTCAAGAAGCGCACGAAGCCGTACGCCCTACCGAAGCTATACGCACCCCAGAATCTATTGAGCAATACCTAGATAGACAACAATTTAGACTATACGACCTTATCTGGAGACGCGCTATGGCCACTCAAATGGCCCCTGCAGAGCTTAATGCCACCACCATAGACATATCTAGCAGCAATGATTACAAGTTCCGAGCCAACGGCCAAACTATTGTTTTTGATGGTTTCCTAAAGTTATTCCCAGACCGTGCCAAAGAAAACCTTTTGCCGGTAATAAAAACCAACGAAACTTTGACCTGTACGGAACTTAAACCAGAACAACACTTTACCGAACCTCCAGCCAGATACTCGGATGCTACTTTGGTAAAAGCGATGGAAAATTATGGCATTGGCCGCCCTTCTACTTACGCTCCTACTATTTCTACTATAGAAGACCGAGGCTACATAGAACGCAACGAACAAAAACGCTTTGCTCCAAAAGATATCGCCTATATTGTAAACGATTTACTTGTTGAACACTTCTTCCACGTGGTGGATTATCAATTCACTGCCGAGATGGAAAACAACTTAGACGAAATTGCTCACGGCAAAAAAGAATGGCGTCCGGTAATTAGCGCTTTTTGGAAACCATTCAAAGAAAATTTGGATAAAAAAGAAATAGAAATAGACAAAAAAGTTCTCACCGAAGAGAAATCCGATGAAAAATGCAAGAAGTGCAATTCGGATATGATTATTAAAACTGGACGCTTTGGTAAATATTTGGCTTGTACCAAATATCCAGAATGCAAAACAACCAAATCTTTAAACGCCGAAGAAGCCAAACAACAAGAAGCGATAGAAGAAGCCAACGAAAAGTGTGAAAAGTGTGGTGAACCAATGACTCTACGCCGCGGACGATTTGGCCCATTCTTGGGCTGTTCCGGCTACCCAAAATGCAAGAACATAAAAAACATAGAAGTAAAAATGAACATGAAGTGCCCAAAGTGCGGCCAGGGCGATATTGTGCAGCGCCGCAGCAAGCGAGGCAAGCCGTTCTATAGCTGCAATCGTTACCCGGATTGTGAATATGCATTGTGGGAAAAACCAACTGGCGAATTCTGCCCAACCTGCAAACAACCACTTACCTACGCACCAAAAGGTGTAATCAAATGCTCCAGCAAAGAATGCGACTTCAAGAAAAATACAGAGGAATCAGCTCCGTCTGAATCGGCACCAACAGAAGAATAAGCCCGACTTTCTGCCTATAACAGAAAGTACCTGGGCGGGCTTTTTAGACAAAGTATCAGCTCCGCCGATATATACCGCATTTCGCCCTTCATTTCATTACGGACACTAATAAATAAAAAATCCCCTAATGTTAGGGGATTTTTTATTACAAATTTATTTTTTAACAGAATAAGCAACCATGCTAAGACCGTTTTTTATATATTCTTTTTGCAATTTCATACCAATTTTTTCTGCCACCTTTCTAGAAGCAAAATTTTCTGCCCTAATATCTCCACCTAACTCTTCAAGCCCCAACACATTAAAACCATAATCTCTGCAAGCAGTCGCCGCTTCGGTGGCATATCCCATTTTCCAATAGCCCCGTCGGATATGATATCCGATCTCCGGTTTTTCTTCACCATCAATATTTTGAATAGTTATTCCACAATCACCAATAAATTCGTCTGTGTCTTTGCGCACCACAGCCCACAAACCAAAACTATTCTTTTTATACCGTTCAATATTTTTTTCTATCCACTGTTTTGTTTCCTCTCTAGTTTTAACTGACGGATAAAATTGCATGGTAATTGGATCCGCAAAAATTGTAGCCAGGGCATCTACATCGTCTAAAGTAAATTCTCTTAATTGTAGCCGCTCTGTTTCTAAAATATGCATACTTAATGTAATTTAAAACAATCTGCGCAGTCTTCTCAAAATATTATAAATAATATATTTATTTTTATTTATTAACAAATCAAACGTCCCTGGTGCTTGGCGCGGAGCACCGCCAAAACCAAGCTTAAATCTGGTTACACCAGCATACTGATGTTTTAAATCATAATTGTATTCTATTTTCTGTATTCTATTTTCTAAATTCTTACTTGGAGCCACCCCAAAAAAATCATATTCTTTACAGCCAAAAGATTTACCCATTTTGACCCCTTCCCATTGCAGCAAATACGGCGCCATTAGATTTCTGTATTCATAATCTGACGCGCCATAAAGATATGTAAACGTATTACCAAAACGCACAAACACAGCGCAGGCTACAGCATTTTTGTCTTCATAGGCTGTTAACTGATTTATAATTGGAGATTGCAAAACTTTGGCATAATGCTCTTTGTGATGCAAGCCAAACTTGTCGCGACTGCCGGTTTTATTCATCAGACCCCAAAATACTTCTAAATTTTTGTCTTGGCTAATCTTTAAATTCTTTTTTTCTGCCAAATGAATATTGTATCTGGTTTTTGAGTGCATGCCGGCGAGAAGCTGATCCTCTGTTTTATTTAAACCCAAGATTAGCGTGGCGGAAGGGTTAATATCAATACTTTTTTGAAGCATGAAGCTTGAATTATGAATGATAGAAGATGGTTCAGTCCTAAAAAATATAACATTTTTTTCTTTCAAAAAATTCGCAATTGTTTCGTATATTCTTACTTCCTGATTCTTACTTCCTGATTCATCGCTCGTCGGTCCTTTTGGACAAAAAGCATACTGCCAACCAAAAAATATAGGAGTATAGATAAGCTGTGCTTGTGCCAAAACCCTGCCGCCTTCCACCACAGCCAGCCTCTCTACATTTTTTCCTTCTGCAATTAAAACATCACCCCATGCCCATGATTGGAGAAAGTTACTTGTGCCCTGACCTCGCAAAAACCATCCATCCCACTCTTCTTTATTTTGTATTATTTTTATTTCCATGTGCGTATCTTACCTAAGACTAGATGAAAAATCAAATTAAAAAGACCCCGCTAATTTCAAGGTCTTTTCAATTTTTTATTAATTTAAATTTTTACGAAGCTTCTACTTCGTCGTTATATTTCTTTATTGCTTCTTGAACTTTTCCATACACATCTCGCAGCTGCCTGCCTTTGGATGAAAAAATTGCTCGTAGTGGCGGAGGTGTAACAGTAGTCAAATCCAACGCTGCCACAGCATCTTCCGCACCTTTATGCAGCTTGCTTATAGCTTTTGGATCATACTCTATATAAAGTTTGGAGTAAGCGAGAATTGCGTTCTCGGCAAAAATTTTGGCATTTTTTACCTTGTCTGTTTCTGCCGGCGCTTCTCTTTTTTGAACCGAAGTTTCTTTGGCGGAAACTGATTTTTTAACCCTGCTTCGGCTAACACTATCTTCATTAGCAGATTTAAAGCCCGCTTTTATTTCTTCATCTAATTTTTTTACTTCTGCTTGTTTAGCAGAATTGGCAATAGAGTCTCTTATCCTATCAAGGTCGTTCACTTCCTCTGCTTCGTCTATAAAATTTTGTCTGGCGTTATTCAAATCTTCTCGAGCTTGTTCCAGCTCACTTTTTGCATTTTTCTTAGATTTTTCACGCTCAGCCACCACTTCTGGATCGTTATGGCTTTCAGACAAAGCCCTCACCTCTGCTAGAGCTTCTCCTGTTGGAGTAGATATGTCTCTTACCATTTGCAAAGCATCTTTTGTATCTTGCGAAGGTTCGACTGCTTTCCGAGAATTTTCCACTCTTTTACGACTATTCTCCTTATGGTCTTCTGGGGTTAATAATTTTGCCTTTGGTTTTCTTTTAAAAACTTTTGTTGGTTCATCCGAAAAATCATCCTCTGGAAGAACGGCTTTTTCTGCTTTTATTTCTGTAGGAGGAACTACATCTTTTGTTTTTGCCTTCAATCTAACCACATCTCCCGGCTCTAACCCGGCTTTTTCTAAAGGGCTCAAATCTACCGCTTCGTACCCATTATTTTGTTGGCCTGTCTCGCTTGTACCTCTGCGCATATAGACTAAGTTAAAAAATATAAATTTACCTAAATATTATACCATATTTTTGAGAAAAAGTAAATAATAAAAATGGGGTTTTACCTTATTTTCAAGTCAAACTAGCATGGAGAAAACTCGCTTTCTTCCCTAGATAAACGAAGAAAATGCGTGCAAATCCCATGTTTTAGCCTATCTCTTGCCAAAATAATCAATTTGGTGTAGTATATGACTTATTAATTACCTTGCTTTAAACTAAAATTATATGGGCTTACCTGGTCATAGACGTACGTCTTCTCACAAACGCCGCCGCGCCGCACACTTTGCTTTGACAGAAACCACCTTCAACGCCTGTCCAAAATGCAAAAAACCTCTTCGCCCACACCGAGCTTGTGCTTTTTGTGGCACCTATAAGGGCAAAAGCGTAGTCAACGTAGACAAGCGCACCGCTCGTACTGGCCGAAAAACAAAGGCCAAATAATCAATCCCCCTCTCCAATAACTGATAAGTAGCATTATCTTTAAATTCTTCGTGGTTCTATGTCTAATCGCCATTTAGCAAGAAGCATCGCCATGCAAGCTCTATTTGAATGGGATTTCCGAGGCAAATCGGAGAGTAGTTTGCCAAATATAATGGAAAGAGACCTAAAGGAATTCGGCCCGGGCTTGGCAGAAACAGAGTTTGCCAAAAAAATTATAGACGAAGTAAAAGAACACATGGAGGAAATAGATAAGATTATTGAACAGTACGCTCCTCAATGGCCAATAGATCAAATTACTATCATTGATCGCAACGTGCTACGCATTGGTATTTACGAACTAAAACTAAACCGCGAAGTTCCTCCAAAAGTGGCTATAAACGAAGCTATAGAACTAGCCAAAAACTTTGGCGGGCCATCTTCCGGAAAATTCGTAAACGGAGTGCTGGGAGCAATATACAAAGATTTACTAGGTGAAGATCACCAAGAAACAACGAGCACAGATAAGGCACAACAGTAGCTATGTCAAAAGAAATTTATAGCACACCAGAAATAAAAGAAAAAGATTTTCCTGGTTTGCAAGAAAAATTAAATATTAAATTTAAAAAACCCGAACTTCTAGTTCAGGCTTTTGTGCACCGTTCTTACCTAAACGAACATCACGATTTTGTAGTCGGGCACAATGAACGCTTAGAATTTTTGGGAGACGCAGTACTGGAATTAATCGTTACTGAATTTCTTTTCAAAGAATTTGGCAACCCAGAAGGCGAACTTACCAACTGGCGCGCTGCGCTGGTTAACGCCAAAATACTCGCAAGTATCGCTTATGAAATTGGCATGGAAGAATACCTTTTCCTAAGCCATGGCGAAGCCAAAGACGCTGGCACAAAAGCCAGAGATTACATTATGGCCAACGCTATAGAGGCTTTGATTGGGTCTATTTATTTGGACCAAGGATACGAAGTTACCCAACAATTTATCGGCCAATGGGTTTTACCAAAACTACCCTACATTTTAGAAAATGGATTATATCTAGATGCCAAAAGCCGCTTTCAAGAATCTGCTCAGGAAATAGAAGGCATTACCCCTACCTACAAAGTTTTACATGAAGAAGGCCCAGACCATATCCGATCGTTCAAAATCGGCGTATACTTGGGCAAAGATTTGGTAGCAAGCGGAGAAGGTACAAGCAAACAAGAAGGCCAAACCGAAGCAGCCGAAGCAGCCTTAAAAATAAAAGGTTGGAAGGGTCCAAAGGTAAATATTATAAAAAGAAAAGAAGGAGACCCGCTTTAGTCATACCAGGGTCGGTAGCTCAGCTGGTAGAGCAGATCCCTCTTAAGGATAAGGTCCTGGGTTCGATCCCCAGCCGACCCACTAAACTAGAACTCCCGCAAGGGAGTTTTTAGTTTTGTGGGTCGAGCGAGCAAACTGCTTTGCTTAAAAAAATCCACCCAATTGTCAGTTGAGTGGAAGCCGCCTAAAGATAAAAGGGCCAATAGCGCTTTTGAGCCGACGGATCGGCATCATAAACCAAGAACTCACCAGTTGTGGCACACATGGCCACCGTGGCCAACGTCACACTTGCACCCGCCTTACGAAACAGTACTGGATGATTCGCAAAAAGATAAATTCCTTCTTGGAGGTTTTTCGGCAACTCGTTCGGCTTAAAGTTTGCCAAAACATCGTACCGCTCAAAGCTGTTGGGTGAAGCTGCAATAGCTGGATCAGGCAAGTGCAAACCCAAGCGCCCGGGTGGAACGTGGTTCGTGCAATAGAACACGTCTTGGATTGGAAGCAAATCCATCTCCAATTTAGCTGTCTTGAGGTTAGAAACCATCAAAGAAACTGCCTCGCCAGTTCGTCCACATACCACCACATAACCAGTGGTCACAGCATTGGGCTGCAAACTCAGCCAAGTCTTGGCTCCACGCATACTTTGGGTAAGCGAAGCGCGACAATGCAAGACCTGCTTAGGCCATCCAGGCTGTGCCAATGGATGAAACCCATTATTGGTGATACCAATACGAGCGGCATTAAGAGATCCTGCCAGATTAAATAGCTGGCCCGAATAGGTCAAACCGACCGATCGCAGAAAGCCATCAAATACCACATCCAGAAGCACCATATTACTACGATTATGCTCTTCAAAATCTTCATTATGAACATGTCTGATAGCACCGTCGGAAAAACGCCCAACCCAAGTTGAACACTTATCTGGCGGAATGATACCAGCTTCGGAAGAAACCTCTTCCGTAAAAGATGTAACGGCAATTACACTTTCATCAACGCTGGCACCTTTTGCTTGCGCACGAAGATATATACCGCTAGGCTTCCATATCTCTTCACCCTTACGCAGATAAAACTGCGCCCGATCGTGAATAAGAGACCTTCTCTTCTCTATCTGCATCCCATGTCCAACCATAGTATGCTTAAGCAGATACTCCATACCGCGATTGTACACCTCTGGGATATCGCTTCTACACTCTTCTCCTACTTGAAGAGCTACCTCGTAGAACGAGCCACGAGCTTGAACAAAACGCATGACACGCTCCTTTGTCAAAAAACGTCTACTTATTTAATGGAACCATACAAACAAATTTACTGTCAAATAAATCACCAAATTTGCATAGGTTTAGCAGGGTTGAAATTTAATTCATTAAATGATATATTGACCCTATTCTAAACAGACAAAAGATTACTCGCCCCTATAGTTTAATGGATAGAATGTCAGGCTTCGAACCTGAAGATGGGAGTTCGATTCTCTCTGGGGGCACAATAAATAACGACCCAATAGTTTGGGTCGTTATTTATTTGGTTACCTAGGAGAATCGAACGCCGGAGCGATGTTCGGCGACGCAAGCGAGCGAGCCGAACCGCGAGGCGGCCCGCCCGGATGAATCCGTTTGGACGGGTGGCTAGACAAAATTTTCGGAAGAAAATTTTAGTCGAAGCCGATTCTTCCACAGAGGGGCACCACGCTTAGCGTCCCACGCACCAAACATAGCACAAATTAACAACCTAAAAAACGATTTAAAATTACAAATCGTTTTTTTGTTGGCATAGATAAAAATTACTGATACACTAACTTATGGTTAGATCATTGACAAAAAATCTCAAACAAGGGGAGGTTTACCTTGAAAGAGAAAACAGGAAAGATCACCAGCTATCAGGACTTGATTTTTGGATACAGACATACAGACCATCGCCTTCATACTTATGGCAAAGTAAAAGAAGACGATAAAAAATATACCCTTTACAAAATCATAGCCAATGCACGCTACAAAAAAACCTTGCTTATCACTACCGGTTTCCATGGCGAAGAATTCAATGCACCGATCGCGCTTTTACATACTTTTGACAAAATAGTTACCTACGCCAAAAAAAGGCGCGTGCGACTAATTGTGTATCCATGTGTTAATCCTTCCGGGTTTGATTTGCGCCAGCGCTACAATGCCAGCGACGAACAACCCAACAATGACTTCATGCGCTATGTAATGGAAAATGGAGAAGAGCTAGGTGTTCTAGAAAAAGACGAACATTTTGTTCACTATAATATCGTAGATTCTCCAGCTAAAGAAGTTAAGCTACTCAAAAAAGATATTTTGAAATATCTACTTATTCCCCCTGACGGAATGATAGATCTTCATCAACAAGAGGGATCGCTGGAAAACGGCGAAATTTATGCGTACGTTTTTGATCGCACACCACTTTACCGACGCATTATGAGAAAACTAGGAAAAATTGCTCCCATAGCTAAGAATGACTTATGTACAAGCAACGAAGATAGACGAGAAGTGTTTTATCGGATAAATGAAGATGGTTTGATTGTTTTGCATGATGGAACTATTACCGACTTGTTCTACCAGAAAGGTTCCAAGTTTGTAGTAACCTCCGAAACTAAAACAACTATGCCCTTAGAAAAAGTTGCTGCCATCAACTTAATTTGGATAAAAGAGCTAATCAACCTCATAGCCAGCAAATAATGCCCCACTTTCACAAAAGGTGGGGTTCGTTAATTTTATTGAAATTTCTATAAAGTGAATAACTCATTTTTAAAAACAATTGACAGTCAACGAAGATAGGAATAAAATCTTATTTAGTCTGTAACAAGGGGGCTCTGCAATGCACCGAGGGAAGCTGGCACCAAAACTTGAATTCTACTGCTATGGTACCATCGCTTATTTCGCCTACAGATTTTTTCAAGGCTTGGGGCTATAGGCAAGGCACTAGCCATACCCGTCACACAACGGACACGGCATCTTGCTGAAACCATTTCTTAACTAGGCCCACCAAGGGCGCCAAACACGATGACAGGGTTGCTCGGCCTGTCGTGTTTCTCTACTATATTTACCGAGCAACATAAAAATACCCAGATTAATTTCGGGGTATTTTTATTTTAGAGTTAAATTGACCATGTTAAATACGGCAAAGCCGTCTGCCTTTGGCAGAATTTAACATGGTTGACAAAATGCCAAAATAGGAGTAAAATTGGCCTTGTCAGGCTTGAAATATGCCTCTTTCCCCTCATTACTTAGCCAAAATGAGTCATGGGGGGAGGGAAACTATATGAAGACCATTCTCCGGGTTCTGCTGGCCGCCCTGGCCATCTGGATGATCATCGACAAGTTCGGCCTGTACGACTACAAGCCCATGCCGGCTGCCGGCGCCGACGTGATGCCATATTAGGCATCTACCCCAACGATGTGACCGCTCGACACATCATTGGGCAACAACCCACCCCCACCCATCGAGCCATACTAAAAAACCCCGACTTGATCGGAGTTTTTTTGTTTTTCTCTTTCGCAAGAGAAAAAGCATGTCTGAGTGAGCCGCAGCGAGCGAAGGCGATTCCTACCTACTAAACATCATGACCAGAGTATGACAAATTAAAACTCTTGTTTATCAAAGGAAAATCTGGAACCACATTGCCTTTACCAGCATAACCTAATACAGCCCAATTGATAAATGATGGATCACGCACATCTACTCTGGTGATTTGCCCTTCATTATCGGTAACCACAAAATAAAAAACTTCACCTCTCCAACCTTCGGCCGAACCTACACCATAAGAATTTTTTCTTAATTCTACTTTTCCTTCAAAAACTAATTTTCCACTTGTTGGCATGCTAGCTAAAGCCTGTTCAATAATACTAAAAGAAGCAAAAATTTCTTTAATGCGAACATACAGTCTAGATCGCACATCACCATTTTTCTCTAAAGCTATATTAAATTTAATTTTGTTATAAGCAGCATACGGATAATCAATTCTTGAATCACTAACTATTCCCAAAGCTCTGCCGGCCACACCCAACACCCCGTGATCTGTAGCTATTTGATAATCAAGTTGACCAGTACCTTCCAAACGATTTAAAAGCGAAGCGCTATCTTCAGAAATATCTATAAACTCGCGGAAATCTTTTTGGATTTTTTGCAAATCTTGAAGAAGTGCTTTAGATGTATCTGCAGAAATATCTTTGGTCACTCCGCCAATAGTATTAACACCGCGCAAAAATCTGCTACCAGTTAGACGTTCGTGCCATTGCATAATCTGCTCACGAAGACGAGTACCGTTGGCACCACCAAAACTAAAACCAGTATCTAACATTACAAAACCAACATCATTAAAATGATTGGCCAATCTTTCTAGTTCGGAAAATATAACTCTAAGATACTTGGCTCTTTCCGGCACTTCGAAACTAGACAAACTTTCTATAGCCTGGCAAAAAGCCAGTGAGTGAGTAAAAGAAGTATCACCGGAAACTCTTTCTGATAATTTTACTTTATCTTGTAGTGGCAGAATTTCGAATAGTTTTTCTGTACCTTTGTGAACATAGCCCAATTTTGGCTCCAACAAAACTATCTCTTCGCCTGCAACACTGAACCTGAAATGTCCTGGCTCAATAATACCAGCATGCACTGGACCTACAGGGATTTCATAAATACCCTCCCCTTCCACTGTTTGGAATTGGTAGGTATTGTGCGCCTCTTCTGGTCTTTGTTGCCAATTAAAATCTTTGCGTAAAGGAAATAAATTTTCTGGCCAATTTTCGTGGAGTATTAACGGTTTATGATCTGGGTGACCAACTGGTTCCAAACCAAAAAAGGTTTTAATTTTTCTTTCGTGCCAAGCTGCCTGCTGAATTTGTTTGGTAATAGAAGGAAACTCTTCTGTGCCAGACAAAGTTATGTACGGCACCAAAAAAACACTACTCCCCGGAACTCCAAATACATATAGTATTCTAAATCTGCCGTGTTCTTTTCTTTCGTCAACGGCCGTAATGGTTTTGAGTGGTAATTTTTGTTCAAAATACAAAGTAGTAGCTACTTTTAAAATATCACTAGATGGCACTTCATATATCAAAACATTACCGTCAGTTTTAACTTGATAGTTTTTGGAGATATATTTTTCTACTATTTCTTGATACATACTAATAAACTAAAGTTGCAGATGATATTAAAAATTTAATGGCGCCAGGAAATACAAAACCGGAAATCAGTAAAGCTACTGCCAACAGCACGATGGGAGCAACTAACCAAACACTACCTTCTCCAGCAGTAATTTCTGAATCAGCTTCTCCAAACATCATAGCAATTACATGTCGAAGAAAACCAATAAACACTAGCCCAATACCTAATAATGCAGCCATGGTTACTATTGGGTGGCTACCGATACCGGCAGATAAAATAGAAAGTTCGGTGACAAAAATACCAAACGGTGGCACACCAGTTACAGCCAAAAATCCAAGGATAAAAATTGCACCAGTTACTGGCAAAGTAGACATTACACCTCTTACATTTTTCATTTTTGTTGAGCTGTACTTTAAGAATATATTACCGGCTGCCAAAAACAACATTGATTTGGCTAGAGCGTGATAAACCATATGAAGCAGAGCTGCAAAGGCGCCCACTCCCCCAAAACCAAAACCTAAAGCCATTATGCCTGCATGCTCAATACTAGAGTAAGCCAATAAACGCTTATAGTTTTTCTGCGCAAAAATGCTAAAGGCCGCCACAACTATAGATATTAAACCGAAAAATACAAGCAAATCTTGAGAAAAATCTTTACCTACAGCAGAGTCAATAACTAATTTGAATCTTAAAATCGCCAAAAAAGCTACGTTTAGAAGGGATCCAGAAAATAATGCAACTACAGGCACCGGTGTTTTGCTGTAAGCGTCTGGGCGCCAGGTGTGCATAGGCACAAAACCAACTTTCGTACCGTAACCAATTAAAACAAAAATAAATGCCATCTTGGCTATAAACGGATCTAAGTTTGGACCACTTGCAAGCAAGTTACTCCATGTTATAAGTTCAGTATGACCGCCGTTTAAAGCTGGATACAAGAAAAGCAATGTACCAAAAAATGCGAATAATAAACCTAGGGAGTTTATAATAAGATATTTCCAAGCGGCTTCCATGGCTGATGGTTTATTGTAAAAACCGATCAAAAAAGCAGTAGAAAGAGTGGTAGCTTCAATACCAATCCACATCAAAATAGAACTGGTAGTGGTAATGGCAAAAAACATTGCCAAAATAAATAAATGAAAAAGAATAAAGTATTGTTTTATTTTTTTAAAATCTATAATCCCTTTGGCCATTTCTGCCTTAAGGTAACCAACAGAATACAAAGCAATTGGAAAACCAGTGGCAGCCAAAGTAAGCAAGACAATTGATCCCAAATAATCAACGGAGAAATCATGACCCCAAGAATATGATCCACTTTTTAAAACAGCCAAAACTATCAAAATGGCAAAAATTAATTCTAAAGCCGAAGCAATGATTGCAATAAAATTTAACAAGCTTGTTTTCTTTCTGATTAACAGCGACAAGCCTGATGCGACAAATGGTATTGCTAAAATTAAAAATATATACATATATTTACTCTTCTTTTAAGTTCTTCATCATACTCACATCGAGTGAGCCGAATTGTTTATAAATCATAGATGCAAATACTGTTGCGATTATCACCCAAACCAAGATATCAAATACTATACCTAGTTGCGGACCGGCGTTCTGTTCTAATCCGGATAAGAAAGCAAAGGAAACAATTGCATTTTCCAAAGACAATATACCAATCATCTGAGACAAAGCACCTTTACGATTGATTATTACAAATACAGATATAAGCATGGTAGAGAGTGCCAAAAGCAGAGCGTTGAAATTTTCTTGAGAAAGAATAGATAGCGGTTGAAAAAAGCTAGAGAAGGTAAAAGCTGTCAACATAGCCAAAATTACCAAGGTCATTGGCCCGTTTAAATAGGTGCTTACGCTAAATTTTAGTTGGTGCTTGTTTATAAGATTGCGGAAGAAATAAGGCGCAACTATAACTTTAACTGCAAAAACTGAAAGCGCTACCAACATTAAAGTAAAAGATGATTCTTTTAGAGAAGAGTTGAACAACAAAAATGCCACGACAAAAGACTGGGCCATGTAAAGAAAAACTGCAAAAGAATTTTTCTTGGCAATGTTAATAAAAATAACGGAAGCAAAAATTAAAGCTTCTAAAAAAAATAAGGTTTGTGGGCTCTCAATAAACATAGTTAAATAAAAATAATCAAACTAATAGCAATTACGCTCAAAATAAATGAGGTAAACAATAAATCCGGTAATCTAAAAAATCTAAACTTTGCGATACTAGATTCCAAAACCGCTATTAATAAACTTAACAATAAAACCTTGATAACAAACCATCCCAAAGCTGCCAAAATTGGCATTAACCCTACAGTAGTAGCAATTCCCCAAGGGAAGAATAGATTAGCGCCTAAAGCCAAAAATATTAACAATTTATTAGCCGCTGCCCATTCTACCAAGGCCAATCTTTTGCCTGAGTACTCCAGAATCATCGCTTCGTGAATCATGGTAAGCTCCAAGTGTGTGGCTGGATTATCAAAAGGAAAGCGAGCAGTTTCGGCCAACATCGCAATCAAAAACCCTGCAAAAGCTAACATTATAGGCATCATAGCCACAAGCGGAAAGGCAGATACAGCTTCTGATATTTTGAAAAGGTTGGCTGAATCAACTGCAAAAACTAAAGCCAACATAGAAAATATCAAACCACCTTCTGTTAAAGAAGCCACTGTCATTTCTCGGCTTGAACCAAAACCACCAAAAGCACTACCTGTATCCATACCGGCCAAAGCCAAAAAGAAGGTGCTTAAAGCTAAAAGATAAACTATAACAAGTAAATCACTCAGGCTATTATTAGCAAACACTGTAGCAAAAAGCGGAATACTAGCTCCTACAATGACAGTAACTGCAAAGATAATGTATGGCGCAAATCTAAAAACCCAAGAGGCATCCTCGCTTATTACTTCATCTTTATGAAGCAATTTCCACAAATCGTTGTATGGCTGGAATATGCTAGCCCCTACTCTATTTTGAAACCTAGCCTTTATCTTGCGAATTACACCAACAAACAAAGGTGATAAGGCAGGTACGAGTGCTAATTGAATTGTCCAAATAATTATTGAAGTCATATTAAGTTCTAAAAAGCCAAAAGTATCAATAAGGCAAATAAAGTTAAAAATATATACAAGACATAAACATTCAAATTACCCAATTGAATTTTTCTAACATGCGCAGCCAAACGTGCTACTAAGGCCTGCAACGGTTTATACAGATTATTTAAATAAATATCTTCTATTCCCAAATGCACTGCACTGCTTTTGGCAAAGTAACGCATATCAGCATCGTGGTACTCCACGTCGGTTTGTTTGGTTGGTTTGAGCAAACCACGGAAAACAGTAATTATAGATCTAGAAAATCCAGTGGCAGTTATTTCCATTCTTCCATTTAAATTTGTACCACAATCCCAAGTGCGTTCAATCTTAATTTTTGCCTGTCTGTTTATAATTTTCAAAACAATCCATGCCAGCACAAGCGCAGCTACTATACTAAATAAAATAGTGGGCATAGACACTGTGGCAAACCCATCTTTTAAACTAAAGGCACCCGCAGCAGATGAAAACACAGGCTCGGCAAATCCCAAAGCTCTTACACTGCTGGCTACTGTTGCTAGTACAGAAGTAATATAACTAGCGAAGAACCCAATAACTAAAGTGAGTGCCGCTAAGATTGCCATAGCAATTCTAAGGGTGACGGCAGACTCTTTGGCATGCTTTGCCTCTTCACTTCTAGGTCTGGCCAAAAATATTGCGCCAAATGCTTTGACAAAACAAGCCGCTGCCAAACCACCTGTAAATGCCAACGAACCTGCACCTAACAAAAATACCCACTGTACGGAAACGCTTAAAGATTTGATACCATAAAAAAGAGATTGGAATGTTGCCCATTCACTAAAAAATCCATTAAAAGGCGGAAGAGCCGAAATCGCCATCGCGCCAACCAAAAAGAAGAAGGCGGTTTGTGGCATATGTTTTATTAAACCACCATATTCTTCCATATTTCTGGTATGAGTCTGAGAAATTACTGAACCAGCACCCATAAACAATAGGGCTTTAAAGGTTGCGTGGTTTAAAGTATGGAAAAGCGAAGCTACTAGCCCTAACACAGCTAATGATTTCATATCTGATGCCCAGAATACAAGCGAACTTCCCAATCCTAATAAAATAATACCGATATTTTCTATACTGTGATAAGCCAAGAGTCTTTTGATATCGTGTTCAGTAAGAGCATAAAGCACACCCAACAAAGAAGAGACTGATCCTATAACTAGAACTACTACCCCCCACCAAACTGGGATACCAGTCATCATATCCATAAAAATTCTGATAAACATGTAGATACCGGTCTTGATCATAACTCCAGACATTAGCGCAGAAACATGAGTTGGGGCAGCGCTGTGAGCGCGAGGCAACCAAATATGAACTGGAATAATACCGGCTTTGGTACCGAAACCAATAAGCGCCAAAACAAAAACAAGGTTTTTTACCAAAAGAGAAACCTCTCCCATACTGTTTTTAATCACAGTAAAATCAAAGGATCCTGTAGACCTATATAGAAGCAAAAAGGCCATGATAATAAAAGCAGTACCTATATGAGTCATGATAAAATATAAGTAACCGGCTCGTAGATTACTCTTTTCTTTGTTTTCAAATATAACCAAAAAGAATGATGCCAAAGACATTGTTTCCCAAACTACCAGGAAGAAAATGGCGTTGTGCGCACTGACAACCATTAGCATGCCGGCCAAAAAAAGATTGTAGAAAAATCCAAGCGCACCGATATTGTATTTGTTATAGAAGTGTTTTACATATCCCAGACTATATATAGATGCAACTAGAGCAATGAGGGATATTACAAAAATAAAAAAAGCGGATAATCTATCCACCCTAAACGAAACTGACAAAAGCGGAGCAAGCAAATCGAAGTTAAAAGAAAATACAGAGTTCTTTATAAGTACGGATAAAGAAGATACTAGACCTGAGATCGAACCAGATACTGCAAAAACGCTTCCTGCAACATTGGCCCACTTGTCGCTTTTGGCTAAAACCAGAGATCCTACAGCCCCGATTCCAAATAGCAATAAAGATATAAAAAATATAGTTGATGAAGAGATGGTAGTAAGCATATGATTAGCGGTTTGTTTTATTGCTAGACTCTACTCCTTCCAAAATTTTAAGCAAGTTACAAAGAATAGTTTTGGGTGATGGCGGATCGCCAGGAATTTGGAAATCAACTGGAATTACTTTGTCTACTCCATCTAAAACCGCATAAGATCCTTTAAATATTCCACCACTGATTGCATCGTCTCCTACGGCCACTACAATTTTTGGATCAGGAGTGGCTTTGTAAGTACGAATAAGAGCCTCTTTCATGTTTCTAGACACTGGTCCGGTTACCATTAGCATGTCGGCATGACGAGGAGAAGCTACAAAATGAATACCGAATCGCTCTACATCATAGTAGGCATTGGTGAGAGCGGTAAGCTCTTGTTCACATGCATTGGTAGAGCCGGCATCTACTTCTCTGATGGCTAGGGATCCATTAAATAATTTTTTAATTTTTGTTTCTAGCTGTTTTCCTATTACTTCAACACTCTCGTAGCCTAGAAGGTTCGTATCAATAACTGTTTTAGGGGTACAAAAAATTTTTTTATAAAACTTAAACATATTTTGAAATTTGAACAGATAAGGAACCATAGTACCTCGAACACCTATCTAAGGTGTGCGAGGCGCTATGGCAAGTAAAGAACTAATATGGTGCAGTCTAATCAGGCTGCGCGACGGACGATGCCCGGGTGCTTGACCAGAATATCCGGTCGGAACTTCTGACACCAGGTCTCGAACTCGTTGGCCTTGAGATGCCGTGGATGGCAAGGATCGGTCTCCTGCTCTTTGACGTCGAAGATGATCGCCGCGTCAATCCCCATGGTGTTGAGCCATCGCTTGGCCACAACGAGTAGGGCCACATTGTGAATCAGGTCAATCCCGAACTTCTGGCCGCCCAGACACGGGTAGTGACCAATGAGAGTGGCGTGACGACAGCCATTGACTGTGGCCGTTTCCACGTTCAGATTCACCATTCCGCGATGATCGCACGTCTCGTGGATTGGTGACGAAGGCGCCACAACCAGTGGACCACCCGCACAAATAACCGGGAAAAGAGCCGGGAGGGCTCGCTCCTGCTTCTGCGCAGCATTTTTGTTGATAACATCCAACCACTGAGATACATAACGCTCGTCAAAACAAGAGAATACCAGTGCCTTTGAGGCCAATGGAAGGGTTTCAGGGTTAATTTCCCGAAGGACCCCAGCTTCTTCCCAGCTACCCACAAGTTGCTTTTCTTCGTTGCTGGTGAACATGAAGTCCTCCTCTCCCTATCTTTGATAGGGTTGACATTGGTTGGAAAAACTATTGAAGATGAGTAACGAATTGACAGGCTTAATAGGCTGTCTTTCAACTCTTTACTCACCCCCAATAATAAGACCAGCCAATATTATATACCCATTTTTGTTTCCTGGTCAACCCCCTTTAAAATTTAAAAAGTGGGTAAATTTTTAGAACAAATTAAGCTTAAAAAAAATATTTGATTCAACAGAATTGACTTAACAGAATCATGTTGCGTAACGTCCATTGAAACGCGACCATTAAAATGCGGCGCTTCTTAAACGAAATTTTAAAATTAAAATAAAATAATTTAAAAAAAATTACCATACTTACATGAGAATAAAATTTATTTTACTACCCTGTGCATAACTTTTGCTTTTACTATTCCCAATTTAAAAAAAACATTCTATAATAAATATGTCGAGATAAATTTTTACAGCAATGCTTGTCTTGTAAAAATTTCTTCAGTAGGTTTTTTCTTTCCTCGCGAGTAGAAAAAACTTATTACAAATTTAAAAAACGAGAGGAGGTGCACAATATGGCAAAAGCTAAAAAAGCAAAAAAGAAGGTAGCTAAAAAGAAATCTAAAGCTAAGAAAGCTAGATAGTCTTCAAAAAATCTCTCCGCAAGGAGAGATTTTTGTTTACAAATAAAGTCTATTTTAAAACAACCTGCTCTATTTTTTATTTATTTTTTGTTCCGGCAAAACTACCTCTACAGAGCCAAATACACCATCATACCCTGGCTTAACCTTTACCTTGCCGGATCTCATACTTGCTATAGCTACAGCGATATTTTTATCACTTACAGCACTTTCAATTTCTTTTATTTCTCTGTGGAGCAAAACAGAAAATTCGTTTCCTAATTTTTTAATTATCGCTTCGTATTCTTTAACCACTTTTTTACTAGATACCCCCACACCAAATACTTTGGCAATAATTTCTTTAAGCGGCACAATATATTTGTGAGGTATAAATTTTTCTTTTATATTTTTTCTTCCTTTGCCCGTCGAAGCTTTAGCGAAGTCGGGTTTTCTATCTGCTAAATCCTCTACTCTATGTAACACACCCACGGTTACATTTTTTTTACACTTAGGACAAATTAATTTTTTGGCTTTAGATTCTATCGGCGATAAACATACGCCACAAACTGCATGACCGTCATAGTGGTATTTACCTTCTTCCGGATAAAATTCAATTGTATATAAAAACTTTTTCTTATCACCGCTCTTTATCACTTCTATAATCTCATTATAAGTAAAATTATCGCTCAACTTTAAAACATTAGCTTCTCTACCTAAATTATTTAAACTGTGCGCATCGGAATTAGAGACCAGAGTAATATTATCTAACGCAGACAAACGATGGTTCATGGTTGGATCGCTAGATAAACCTGTCTCTATTGCCCTAATATGCGAAGTTAATTCTTCAAAACACTCTTCCAATGAATTGTACCCAGACTTGGAACCAAAAACTGCAAACCACGGAGTCCACGCATGAGCCGGAATCATCATAAATCTTGGGTCTATGTCTAAGATTATCCGCAAAACATCTTTGGCAGAAAGCCCCATAATTGGACGGCCATCGGAACGTATATTTACCCCTTTACTCTCCAAAATGGCATTGAACTTTTCTACTGCCTCTATACTAGGAGCCAAAATAAGCAAATGCACACGCCGAGTAATACCTTTATGTTTGTATATACAAGAAATCTCTGTACCTAAAATAAAACGGGTAACACTACTGTCGTCTTTTAGTTTAAAAACTCCTTGAGCGCTCTCGCTCAAATTCTCTTTAATATGCCTAATCCAAGCTGGATGAGTAAAATCACCCGTTACTACAATGTCTATACCCTTTTGTTCGCAGGCCTTGGCAATTTTAGGCAAATCCAAATCTGGCGAACAAGCACGCGAATAACGGGAATGAATATGCAAATCAACAATTTTTTCAGGCATACTGAAAGTTGTATTACTGGGTGTAATATTTTGCCCACTCCTTTGGAGCAGCAACTTCTATTGTCTTTCTTTCTTGACCAGTGGCCAAATTAAAACTAAGAGACGTGGCCGCAAGCGCAATAGCCTGATCTGGCAACTTCTCTGTGCTGCCGTACTTGGCATCCCCCAAAATAGACCCGCCTACAAATGCCAACTGAGACCGAATTTGGTGCGACCGACCTGTACCAAGCCTAATTTTGAGCAATGAATATTTATTATTTGATTCTACAACTTCGTAAAACAGCTCAGCTTGTTGGCTTCCAGCCACCTGATGATCATAAACGGTAGTTTTATTTTTATTTTCATCTTTTACGAGCCAGTGCACCAACCTATCTTTGTCTCTGCTTGGCCTACCCACAACCACTGCATGGTAAATTTTTTCTACTGTATGTTCGCGCCACTGCTCCGATAGCCGACTAGCTCCTTTGGTCGTTTTAGCAAAAAGCACAATTCCTTGTACATTCCTATCTAGTCGGTGAATAAGGCCTAAAAAAACATTACCTGGTTTATTATATTTATCTTTCAAATATTCTTTTACTTCATCCATCAAGCATCTATCGCCGCTCTTGTCTCCCTGCACCAAAACTCCGGCCGGTTTGTATACAGCTACTAAATGATTGTCCTCATAGAGAACTTTAAGTGACATAAAAAATTATTATCTATAAGGCTACAAGCTCCAACGAGCAAAAATTCCCGCCGGTAGAAGACGTTCACTGTTTTTCTCGGCAATAGTTAATTCTCCAATTTCAATTTCACCACCAAATTGTTTCATCAGATCTCCCAAACTATTTCGATAAGCTACAGCCGAATACCCAGAAGCATATCCATTGATAATAAAAAACAACGGCTTATCACTTAATATTTGTTTGCAAGATTCTAGCAATGGCAACAAATCTTGTTCGATTTTCCAAACTTCTCCTTCGGCGCCATGGCCAAAGGCCGGCGGATCCATAATAATGCCTTCGTATTTTTTACCGCGCTTAATTTCTCTAGCCACAAATTTTTGTGCATCATCCAAAATCCAACGTACGGGTTTCTCTGATAAACCAGATAGTTCAGCATTTTCTCTAGCCCAACCAATGGCCACTTTGGATCCATCTACATGCACTACTTCGGCTCCAGCTTGAGCAGCAGCAAGCGTAGCACCGCCGGTATAACCAAAAAGATTTAAAACCTTAACAGGTTCTACCCTCTTGGCTTTGGTAATTTTTTCTCTAATCCAATCCCAATTCCCGGCTTGCTCCGGAAATACTCCAGTGTGCTTAAATGCCGAAAGTTTAATCCAAAATTTAAGGCCGCCCAACTCTATTGGCCAACGCTCTGGTAGCTGTTCGCGCACACTCCAATTAGCATCAAAACTGGCGCGCTTAAAGTAAGCATCACCCTTGTCCCATTCTGATTCGGATAAATTTTTATTCCAAAGAGCCTGGGGATCAGGTCTGGCTACCACCACGTCTCCATAACGCTCTAACTTTTCTCCATTACCACTATCAAGCAACTCGTAATCTTTGCCTACGGGTGTTGTCAAAATTTTATATTCCGGCATATTTTTCAATTAAATCCATTCTAAATTCTACTCCATGTTTTTTAAAACCAAACTTCTCATACCAAGCACATACTATCTCTTTTGAACTTCTGGTATTGGCAATTAATTTATAACAGCCTATTTTTTTGGCTTCTTCAATGGCCGCTTGCACCACCTGCTTACCCACACCTTTGCCTCTTTGTTTTTCATCTACAAACACATCCTCTAGCAATCCAAACGGTTCTTTGTGTAAGTTATTATATAACACATATAACCAAACTCGACCAATTTCTTTATCTTCTTCTACTACCGTAATTCTTATACCATAACTATCGTTCTTTATCTCTCTTTTGACTTGCATACTTACCTATTATATTTTATACCTTGATAAAATTTGAATAATTTTTTTGATAATTTCATCTGGCTTGCCCGAAACAATTGCTTTTTCTATTTCTTGCTTTGCTCCCACCAGATATTGAATACTCTTATCAATTTCTTCGGCAGGTCGCCACGGACCATCCTCAATTTTTAAAGGTCCAGATTTCTGAGCTAACAACCTATTAATTGAAGCGGTCAACTCTTTGCCATTGCCAAAAAAGCCTGGCTTATGATTTTTTAATTCATTTTGAATAAGTAATAGTATATTTTTTAATTCTGATTCTAAAAGTGCTTTGTCAGCGCGCTCTTTTAACAGAGCTTGTTTTTCGGCTTGAATCTGCGCTGGGTCTTTCCACGACTCTAAACCATTTAGCACTGGATGTTCTTGCACCAACCGCTTTGCATGCTCTACAAATCTTTCTATATTTTCAAAAATATTTTTGTCTTCATTACCCGTCGCACCTGCGTGTGTTTTAGAAAAATTTTCCGGAGGCGTAATCCTACCTAAAAAAACTTTAAGCGGCTTGGCCACAACTGTATCCCAGGCCTTTTTATCGGCCACTGTTAGCTCATTTGTTTTTTCAAAAACCTGATCAGCCAATTCTAACAGTTTGGCCAGCTCTTCATTGGCCATTTCTAGATTATCTTCATTAGACAAGTCTGCCAACTGATATTTATCTAACTTTGTGATTATCTGGAATCCTTCCCCCACTAGCGGACTTACAACTTCTTTTTCTTCTGGATTACCAGACCCGCTTTCACGACTAACCATATGCATTTTTTTAGAGTAAGACCTAATTTTTTTACATTTAAACCCCCACCAACTGCTTCCAAATCTAAACTCTTAATTTTTTTATTCTTCAAATTTTCTTTATCAAAATGGAAAACTCCCCACTTCTTAGATTTATAAAAATCTTTCTGTGCTTTGTGTAATTTGTGATTATTATAAATTACCAAATCAATCGGCCTTGGTAAATACTTTTCCAACTGAGATACCATTTCGCTTAATTTTTCTGGCCCAGTTTCTCCGTCTACGCGATACGCATTGCCAGCCACATATATTATTTTGGCTCTGGATTTGGCAATGGCCTTTTTAACGCCACTAGGAAGGAGCGCCGCAACCAAGCTGGTATATAAGCTACCTGGGCTTAAAATAATAGTATCGGCTTGCTCCAAGGCTTTGACTGCCTTTGGGTACACTCTAGCATTTGGCTCCAGCCAAACTTTTTTTATCTTCCAACCTCTATTATACACTGGGTTATCTATGAAAGCTTCTGTTTTTATTACCTTGCCATTTTCCAATTCGGCTACCAAATTTATATTTTCCAAAGTAACTGGATAAACACGTCCTTTGGCTTCTACACTATGCGACATAGCTTCTATGGCATGAATAAAATTACCAGTAAATTGGCTAGTTAGAGTTAAAAATAAATTTCCTAAATTATGAGTATCTAACTTACCCAAACCGCTGAACCTTGGCTGATAAAAAATTTTACGCAAAGATTGATAGTCATATTTTGAAAGAGACAAAACTGCGCGCATAATATCTCCGGGTGGCAATGTATTAAATTCTTTGCGAAGTTTGCCAGAAGACCCACCAGAGTCACTCATAGAAATAACTGCGGAGATATCAAAAATATTGGTATAGGTTTTTAACCCTTCCAAACAAACGGCTGAGCCATTGCCCCCACCAATGACTACTACATTTTTTTTATGAGCCATACTTAATGCCTAAAAAATCATAAATCTCTTTGTCTTCTAGTGATTTTACAATCAAATCTGCAGCTGAATAGTCGCCAATAGACCAACGGTCGTCATGCCTTACCACACATTTCATTCCCGCTCTCTTGGCAGCGGAGAGTCCATTTTCCGAATCTTCTACTACCACGCAGTCTTCTGGTGCCACTCCCAACACTTCGGCTGCATACAGAAATACTGCCGGATCTGGCTTACCTGCATAATTTACGTGATCAGTAGAAGCTAACGTATCAAAATAATTCTGCCAACCAAACCTGTTTACAATAGTTTCTATTCTATTCAAACTAGCACCAGAAGCCACCGCTGTTTTTTTATTATCCTGAATTTTGATTTGCTTTAACAAATCTGTCGCACCAATTAGCGGAAGGGCGTGTACTTTGTATACGTCTTCACTGGTAAGAAGTTTATGTTCCAAAATTTCTTCTACAGAATGGGGCAAGTTGTATAAATCCTTAAAAATCTGTGAAGATTCTAATAAACTTTTTCCATCTACCAGTTTTACATGCTCCCGCACATACGGCACATTAAATTTTTCTATAAATTTTTGATACGCAGTTAACCAATGCAAGCTGGTATCCACCAGCGTGCCATCCATATCAAAAAGTATTGCTTTAAAATTACTCATACATTATATTATTCAACCGTTACTGATTTAGCCAGATTTCTAGGCCTGTCTACATCGCGCCCCAGAGCTACCGCTGTATGGTAGGCAAAAAGCTGTAACGGCAGGGTGTTGAGCAAGGGTTCCAAAACTTCCATAGTTGGTGGCACAAATATCACATCTTGGGCCAGCTCAGCTGCTCCCAAATCGCCTTCGGTAGCTACCAAAATTATTGGCGCTTTGCGAGCTTTTACTTCTTCTATATTGCTGCGCATCTTATCGTATAATTGGTTTTTTGTCATGATGGCAAACACTGGAAACATTGGCGAAAGCAAAGCGATTGGACCATGCTTCATCTCTCCGCCAGCTACTGCTTCGCTATGAATATAAGTGATTTCTTTTAACTTCAGCGAACCTTCTAGGGCTACGGGAAAATTAACTCCTCTCCCCAAAAATAAAAAGTTCGGATTATTTTTGTATTTATTGGCCAACTCTTTTATCTTTTCATTTTGTGCCAAAACTAATTTCATTTTTTCTGGAATTTCGGCTAGTGCAGCGAGCAATCTTTGGCCGGTCGCCACGCTTAATTTATTTAAGCGACCAAATTGCAATGCATACAAAAGCAAAATTGCAGTCATGTTGGTAAAGGCTTTGGTAGAAGCCACAGCGAGCTCGGGACCAGCGTGAATATATGTTCCACCATCTGTCTCTCTGGCAATTGTGGAACCAACCACGTTTACTATTCCACGCACAAACGCGCCTTTTCTTTTGGCTTCTTTAATTGCAGCCAAAGTATCGGCCGTTTCTCCAGATTGAGAAATACCAAACACCAATGTCTGGTTATCTATGATCGGATCACGATAACGAAACTCACTAGCCACATCTACCTCTACCGGAATACCAGCTAATCGTTCAAACATATATTTTCCCGCCATAGCGGCATACGAAGCTGTGCCACAAGCAATGAGAATAACTCTTTTTATACTACGCATTTCGGCATCTGTCATATTGAGCCCTGCCAAATGCGCAGTACCTTCTTCTGTTTTATACCTACCACGAATTGCATCTTGCAGCACAGTAGGCTGATCAAAAATTTCTTTCAACATAAAATGATCGAACCCCTGCTTTTGTGCACTAGCTTCATCCCACTCTATCTGACTAGTCTGCTTAGTTATATTTTGATCTTTCAAATTTACAATATGCAAATTTTCTCTACTAACCTCGGCCACTTCACCATCTTCTAGAAAAATAACTTTTTTAGTATAAGCAAGCATCGGCGTGGCATCACTAGCAACAAAATATTCTTGTTCGCCCAACCCAATGACAAGCGGGCTGCCCAAACGAGCAGACACAAGCAAGCTTGGATGATCACCGTGCATAACTACCAAACCGTAGGTACCGCACACTTGTGCCAATGCTTCTAGCACAGCTTTGCGCAAATCTCCACGGTAATAAAACTCAATTAGGTGCGCCAAAACTTCGGAATCTGTTTCCGATTTATATATATGACTTGAACCCAGTTTTTCTTTTAACTCACGATAATTTTCTATGATGCCGTTGTGAGCCAAAATAATTTTGCCCGAGCAATCTGAATGCGGATGAGCATTGCTTTCGGTAACTCCGCCATGAGTAGCCCATCTGGTATGCGCAATACCAAATGTACTATCAAAACTTTGACCTTTTAGCTTTTCTGAAAGGTTGTCTATCTTACCAACCGCTCTCACACACTGAATGCTGGCTTCTGGATTTCTACTTTCTGTACTCTGACTTCTATTTTCTATTAAAGCTACCCCAGCACTGTCGTAGCCACGGTACTCCAAACGACGCAAGCCATTTACAAGAATTGGCAAGGCCTGTTTGGAACCAATATAAGCAACAATACCACACATACAATTTATCTATATGGTTTTTCTTCTTTTCTTGCTTCATTTATAATATTATTGGCTTCCTCCACCAACACTGCTAAATCATCTATATTTTTACCGTTTTCATCTTTCAAAAATTCACTTACCCAAACATTTATTTTATCTACCAAAATATCCATTGCTTCAATTTTTTCTTTATATTCCAACGGCACGGGCAAATGATACTTATCACTAAATTTTAACACTAAATAGCCATTTTTATTTTTAGCAAATTTTACGCAATAATCTTTGAAGGTTTGGATATCAAGCACCCCACTCTTTAAAGACTGCAATGACAAATCCAGTCCACCAAATTCATTAATATAGTCATTATTAAATAAATACTTTATTTTTTCTAAACTAGACAACTCTACTCTATCTTTAGATTCTGACATAAATAAAAATTAAATACTATTTTTTCTTTTATTTGCTTCCTCTAATTCTGCCGGCGTATTTACCCCAAACCACTCTTTGTTGTCCTTTAGTTTTACCACCTGGGTTTTTAAAGATGCATTTATAGCCATTGCTAGCGCCGTAGGCAAACCATACTCCCCTAATTTACGTAGTGGTGGCATAGACGGAAACATACCCTCAAACCATTTTCTATCAAAACAAAAAGTTCCGGTGCTAATTTCTTTTAATTTTGCCTGCTCTTCGGTTAGGTATTCTTTTTCAATTATTTCTACTCTGCCATCTGCGTGCCGTACCATTCTTCCCAAACTAACCGGACTATCTATTTCGGCAGACAATACGGAAATCACCGCTTTATTTTCCAAATGCCTTTCAATAAAATCTGAAATTGTTTGCGCAGAATAAAACGCACTATCGTCGCCGTTTACAACCAAAACTGTACTTATATTTTCTGGAAGCTGCTTCATTCCGGTAAAGGCGGCGTGGGCAGTGCCTTTTAGTTCTTCTTGCACCACATAACTAACTCTATCTCCAAAATATTCGGTAATTTTTTCTTTATAAAATCCAACAACCATCACAATTTGCGCCGGCGAAAAACCTATATTTTCCAACGTAGCCACAAAATAACTGGCAATCGGACGACTACCGATCTCGCACATAACTTTGGGTTTATCTACACAATTTAGGCGGGTGCCTTTACCAGCGGCAAGGATTACCACTCCAACATTATTTAATTTGCTGCTCAACATATTGTTTAATTTCGCTTAAAGTTTTAAAGTATGGCGCGCCTACTTGCTTGGCTTCTTCCTCGGAGTAGCGTGAGGTGTTTAGCTTTGTTACTACTAGCGCAGCCGGCACCTCTTGCTTTACCGACAAATTTTCTCGCAAATTGTCATTTATAAAAAATATTTTGTTATTATTATAATTATCCCCCAGATATTTTTCTTTGTTCCCGCTTAGTATTACCAACTCATCAAACCTGTCCGAGATCCCACTATCGCGAATCTTGTTTAGTTGAAATGTTTTGTCGCCGGCAGAAAGTAAAACTACTTTATCGGAAACACTTTTTAAAAACTGCAAAAACATTTCTGTGTCTGGAAAAAGATAATTCTTGGAAAACAGAGCATTTAATTCTGCCTCCACGGTATCTGGCAGATTATAACCCAAGTCACGCAAAAATTGCGTATGCTCTTCGAATGTATAGTCGTACTGGTGCGGCGCTACTGTACAAAGAGATTTAAGAAATGTTTCTTTTATATCTTTTTCATTGGCGCCATGTTTGGCAAAAATACCAAAGATATCCGCCTTAAACGCAACTGTGTTATAAACCGTATCGTCCCAATCTACAAAAGTGTGGCTAAACATAATATCACCCTTTAAATTAAGTTACTTACCCAAAACAATCTCGGAAATTATTTTAAATCTTTGTACGACTTCTGTATCCAAGTAGACTTGCTTCTCTTCTTTGGTTTTATAATTACCTACTTCTTGCCACAAGGCCCTACCAGCCAAAAACCCAACTGCTCCCGCCTCTACAGCCTCTGTTAGTTGAGCAGCAAACCCTTCAAACTTTTCGCCTCTGGTAAGCAAAATCCACGGTGTGCTTCCAACGAGCTCGGTAATTTTTTTACATGACTCTAAATCTCCAGGGTACTCTAATTTCCAAACATCGGGAACAATATTTTTTTCTAACAACATCTGGATAGAACGCAAAACCCATTCAGCTCGACTCTTCCCAAGCTCTTCGTTGCCATAGGTAACAATTTCCAAAAATAACGGCAGATTGTTTGCGCGAGAATCGTCCAAAGCTTTTTTAGCCACGGCGATTTGAGAATCACAATTGCTGGCTTCGGGATTAAAATATAATAATAATTTTGCTCCACCTGCACCCAAATCCTTTAATTGCTTGGCCGAGTATTCTAGTTCGGTATTTCGTTCTCCGGCACTATCTGTATAACCGCTTTTTTCGAGCGGCAGAAGATATGGCTTGCTTTTGGATTCATAGCCAGCCAAACCCCAACCTACATCTATAAGAACACCGCTAAATTGATCCTGCAAAGCAGAGATAATCATGCCTTTTATCTCTATCATTTCGGCATCGGTAGCCGATTCCGGATCGGCTGGTTTTACATATTTTTTAAAACTACCGCGATGGTCTAAAGCGAGCATTAAATACTTGCCCCTATCTTGAAAACTAGATAAATCAGACATAAATAATTATATTTTAAGCTAAAAAAGTACCTCTAGAATAACATACGAAAAATTGAGCGTCAATCAAACAAAAAAGCCGGCCACCACATTGGTGATCCGGCTGGCTGACTCCAGTCTGCTCTGTATTGCTACAGAGCAGACATGGTTACTACGACTGCTGGCCCGCCTGCTGACGAGCCTTCTTGCGCTCGCTCTTGCTGGGCTTCTTGTCGCCCTTCTTGCCGCCCTTGTTCTTCTCGCGCTTCGCAACCGTCTCGGGCTTCTCCGCGCCGAAGTTGGGATCGTTGCGATCAACGACCTTCTTCTCCGGCTTGTTGACCTTCTGCGGCGGCGTGGGCTTCACCTGGGGCTGCTCCACCTTCTTGACGATCGGCGGAGCAACCGGCGGGTTCTCGACGACCTGGGTCGTCTTGGCACCCTCGTTGCGCAGCTTGTCGACGCCCTCGGCCAGGGCCTGCTCGTCCATGCCAGCGGCACGGGCGTAGTACATGGCCGTGTTGTGATCCGACACCATCGTGTCGACCTCACCCGGCTTGCCTTCACCCTTGGCGAACTTCTCGGCCTTGTTGAGGGCGAAGCTCTCACGAGCGATGGCCATCTCCGCGAAGATCGTGGTGACCACACCCTTGTCGTTGAAGTCCGACGTGGCGTACTTCTCCTTCTTCATCACCTTGTCGGCGGTGCGCCCAGCCAAGGTCTCGGCCAGCGTCTCACTCATGCCGGAGTTGGAGTCGTTGGACTCCAGCAACCGGGCCTTGAGCACCTGCTTCAGCTGAAGCAGACGCGCCGCCTGCTTCTCCTTGTTGCTGATGGCCTGCTGCTCACGCCGAGCCTTCTCTTCCAGGTCCTCCAGCTTGGGCAGCTGGTGCAGCTTGTAGATCTCGGGGAAGTGATCCTCGAGCGTGTGCCACACCCACGTCTCCTGCTTCGGCGAAGCCCAGTCCATATCGCGGTGTTCGCGATCCCAGCGCAGACCCCAGGCCTTGATGACCTGCTGGCACATGCCGATCCACCGCGAGATCTCACCATTGCGCGCGCTGTACAGATCGAACAGCGCCTGGTTCTTGGTGCGATCCAGCTGACGGCGAGCCTGCTGCACCGCGCATGCCGACTTCACGAAGTGGGCACGCATGGCCTGGGCGAGGTAGCCATCCTCGAACATGAAGTCGGGGAGCTCCGACAGGGTGTGCCGGAGACGGAGAACCGCCTCGGGGACATCCGAGCTGGACGAATCCTCGTGCCGCACATTCTGGACGGTCTGCTGCTTCGGCTTGTCCGAACTGGCAGCCAGGCTCCGCTCCATCTTCTTGATGCTCTCGGGAGAGAGCGGGTCGAAACCAGCCATCTTCACGGCCGTCGCACGGAGACGCTCCGCCTTCTCCTTCTTGATCCGCCGCTGCTCGATCTGGATCGCGGCTTCCTTGGCCTGCTTGGCCGCGCGCTGTTCGCGCTGACGGTTCTCCAAGGCCTGCTTGGCAAGGGACCGAATGTCCTTGAACACCTCATCGTGCAAGACCTCGTCGACGGTCACATCGTCGAGATCGGGGGTGGAGCTGATCATCTCCTGGATGACCAACTCCAGGGTCCACTCCGTATCGTCACCGGCAGGCGACGAGTCGTCGTCGCTGGGAACGAGGGAGAGAACGCTAGAGGACGAAACGGGGTTGGTCGGGTTGGACATGACGCGTTACCTACCTTCCTTACATTGTCAACGAAACAAAGTTCTTTTTCTCACTTCTGCGATATGCAGGGCGAGAGAACCTTCCGTCACTGGGCGCCAAAATTGACGCTAAATGACCAAAAATCCTCTAAAAACTAACCACGCACTATACCACAAAATATAGGTTTTGTCAATAGTTAAATTGACCTAGCAGTAATCTAAACTACTGGAACCACCTAAATGGTAAAATATGGCTTTATCCATAAAGGTGGTATATATGTCAAATGACCTTACAAATTACGAACGGCAAATGCTACAACGCTGGTTTCGAACTAA
>Ga0208375_1000457_pt1 | contig 59333 bp, 63 predicted proteins | sample RifOxyD1_FD_184038 | JGI IMG/M metagenome (GOLD analysis project Ga0208375, IMG submission 184038) | Soil microbial communities from Rifle, Colorado - Rifle Oxygen_injection D1 (SPAdes) | ecosystem: Environmental > Terrestrial > Deep subsurface > Rock core/Sediment | place: Rifle, Colorado... | reverse complement strand
CTTTAACTCCTTGCCCAACTTTCCAAAACCTAGATTATGCAGAGAATATGCCTCAATTTCTCTAGATATGCCAAAGAAATCTTCATCAAATTTAGCTTTAATCATTCCTATTTCCTGCATTTCTTTTAATTTGGAATTAAAAACAAGTGCAATTATTTGCACCCCTGCGCAGATTCCAAGAATCGGCTTTTCACATGATTCAATCCAGCTAAATTTTTTAATATCTTTAAGATACTCAAAATCTGCAAGTGAAGTGCCGCAGATTATTATTTTATCCGCTTTCTCAATGTTTTCTAAAGAAATATCTTTATAATTAATAATCTCAAAACCAGTTCCCTCACTTTTAATTATGTCAGCAATAGGATTTACAAATTCAAGTTCGTGCAGTTTTTCTCTGCACAAAGAAATTAAAATAATCAATTTAATTCGATCTCCATTCTCCACGAGTTCTTATTTCCCGCTATCCTTTTATTTTTTAATTTTAGCGGTTTTTTAAACATCGGACAATCAAGCACAAAACTTTCAAATTCTCCTCCTTCACCAGCAGGATTAATTCCATATTTTTTATTTAACTCATTTAGATCATTAATCATATTAATATCAATCTCTCTTCCAAGCCAGGATTCATCTAAACCTTCAGCTCCAACACCCACAATTATCACTTTAAACCCGTTCTTTATCAACTCTTCCAAAAGTTCAAACGGATTTTTCTGCCACAGAGGATTAAAACATTCAAGATTTAACTTATTGCATAGTTTTTGTATTCTTGACGCCTGATAAACTGAAGCAATTGCGCCTGTCACAATTCCTTCAACTCCGTATTTTGTTTTTGCGGTTTTAATCACACTTTCAAGCTCTTTAAGTTCATCTTCCTTAATGCCTTTTGTCTTTTGAATAATTATGGGTATTTCCATCGTTTCTGCCTGCTTTTTTGTCAGAGTTATTGAAGGCGTATGAAACATAAAGCTGTCTAGATTCTCCGACAAAATAGTTATCAAACAGGATATTTCATACCCTGCTTTTCTTGCTAAAAATCCAGCGTAGGTTGAATCTTTGCCTCCTGAAAATAAAAGTGCGCATTTCATAAAAATAGAGGTTTTAAATTGGTTAAAAGCCTTTCTATCAGCAATATTTCTCAGTTAATTTTATCAATTCATCTTCAACCTCTCTAAACACAGAATCCCAGTCACCTGGCTTTGGCTGCCTGAATAATCTCGTACTTGGATACCAAGGAGAATCATTTCTATTTAGCATCCATCTCCAGTCAGGAATATGCGAAAGCAATATCCAAGTCGGCTTTCCAAGCGCACCTGCAAGGTGTGCAACAGACGTATCAACAGAAATAACTAAATCCAAATTCTCAATAATTGCCGCGGTGTCTGCAAAATCATACAGATACTCAGATAAATCAGTTATCTCTAAATCTTCTATCTCATCATCAATAATTTCTTTTTGCAGAGAGAAAAATTCAATTCCAGAAATGCCTAATAATATTCTAAATTTATCAAAAGCAACAGACCTTTTCCAATCATCCTCCTGCTTTGGATTTCCTGCCCATACAATTCCAATTTTAAATTTATCACTACGAATTATTTTAGAAAATTTATCTACAAGAATTTTATCTGTTTTAAGATAGGAAATTTTGTTTGGAATAGTGCTTATTTCTGTATTGAACATCCTGGGCAAACTCATCAGATGAATATAAAAATCAAAATCTATCTTAGGGACAGCATTTGCCTTTTTTTCAACAATCTCATCAATTTCAGGCATTTGCTTGAATAAAGGAACCAATTCTTTTCTGCACTCTAAAATAACATATGCCTCCTTTTCTTTGATTAACTTAGCATATCTGATAAACTGAATATTATCTCCAAAACCCTGCTCTGAAACAATCAGAATTCTCTTCCCAGATAATTGCTCTCCATTCCATTTTGGTTTGTTAAAAATTCTTGAATCTGTCGGACTTTTTTTCTTAAATCTATATTCATACTCCTCCCAACCCTCCTTAAATCTTCCTAAAAGAAGCAAAACTAAACTCCTATTCCAGCGGGCATCATAAAAATTTTTATCAATTTCAATTGCTCTGTCAAAATGAGTCAATGCTTCTTCAAATTCTCCTTTTTCTTTACAAAAAACTCCTAAATTGTAATATGCAAAATGCGCATTTCCATAATTTGGATTAATTTCAAGTGCTTTTTCAAAGCACTCTGCTGATTTTTCTTCATTTCCCAAAAAATCATAAATCATGCCTAAATTCCCATAATACATCGCACTTGGATTAAAAGAAATCGCTTTTTTAATAAGATTAATTGCCTCATCATTTTTTCCACTTTGATGCATTATCAATCCGAGCAAATGCAGGGCATTTGGATTATCTGGCTGTTTTTCAAGAACTTTTTTATAGATTTCCTCTGCCTCGCGCAGATTTCCCTGATTATGTTTTTCAACTGCAAAGTCCAAAGCTTCTTTAATGCTTACTTCTCTTTCCATAATTCTAAATACTAAAATAGGGTTATATAAATTTGTATTCAAAAGAAATGATTTTAGTTTATGCGCTTGCCATTTTCAAAAACAATCATCTTTCTTTTTCTAAGCTCTTTAAAAAAGGGCTCGGGAGGAACAACTGCTTCTGGAGCAAAACTTCCTTTTTCAGTTATAATGCTTTGTTTTATCATCTGTCCAAGAATACTTGCAGACATTCCAGTATCTATATTGCATCCGGCGTCTTCCCATCCTTTTAGTGTAGGCACAAGGCATTCCATTAATATTTCTTTTGATTTATTATTTTTCATTCCTTTTATCTTAACCCACAAGTTTTCTTTTTCCGTGTATCCTTCGGGCATTTTTAGTTTTTTTAAAACTTCTGTAAGGAATTCAACTGGCTTTATTTTCATTCCGCGGAAGTTTATTTCCTCCTTGCTCCCCATCCCAGTATTAATTAATCCTGTAATTGTGCAAAATGAATGCTCTGGAAATCCTGCATAGAATTTTACATTTTTCAGCCCTTTACTTTTAAAATAATGATAAAATGTATATTGCTCAGGATGCCTTACAAAAAACTCCTTTTGTTTTCCAATGCCCCTGTGATAATCCTCAATAATAGAATCAAGCGGTGTTTTTTTAATAAAATGCCTGTTTTCAACAATGGGCGCAGGATCTGTAAATTCCTCAATAATGCTTGAGATTGAAAAAGGAACTACAAATTTTTTTATATTCGAATCCCATGAAAAACCAACTTCAATATCATTAACCCTGTCAAATTTCTCTGCAGCATATCTCAGCATAACATTGCCTATTCCAGGCACAGAGCCAATTCCTGTAACAGAGATTAACCCTTTTCTTTTTAAAACATCATGTAAAGCAAACTGCTCTTTAGTCACTTTTATTTCAGAACCTAAGTCAATATAATTTGCATTCGCTTTAATGCAAGCGCGCAATGCATTTAAGTTCCAATCGCCTTCCATGCAGTTAATAGCAATATTTGCTTTTGAAAATTTAATTGCATTCACAAGTGTCTTTATATCTCTTGCCTCAATAAATCTAAATTCTGTTTTCGGATACTTTTTAAGAATATGCTCAACTCTTGATTTATCTCTTCCGCACAAAAGTACAGAATATCCATTCTCAATAAGATCTCTTGCAACTATCTTTCCCTGCATTCCTGTTGCTCCAAAAACTACAAAATCAAATTTCATTATGCCTCTTTAATATATTAAAATTATAGTATTTATAAACCTCATCATTTATGCTTCCAACTAATAACATATTTAAATCAAAAATAACTTATTATTAAATGAAAAAGAGGAAACAGCCGATTGTCGCAGCTGCACAGATAAAATACTTTGAAGGCTATTCTAAAAATAATCTGTCTAAAATAAAACGCTATATAAATTTGGCGAAACAAAAAAATGCAGATATTGTGTGCTTTCCAGAATCGTGCGTGCACAAAACAGCAACACTTCATAAAAATCACAAACTGATAAAAGAAATAAGGGAAGAATGCAGAAAACACAGCATCTGGTGCATCATAACAGAAGATTTAAAAATAAAAAGAAAAACATACAACACTGCTCTGCTTATTGACAGAAAAGGCAGAATACACGGAGGCTACAAAAAAATAAATCTTTATGGAGATGAAGTCACTCCTGGAAAAAAAATTGAAGTCTTTAAAACAGATTTTGCTAAAGTGGGTATAGCAATATGCTGGGATTTAGCTTTTCCAGAACTCTTCAAAAAGATGAAAAAAGCAGGAGTTGAAATTGTGTTCTGTCCTGCGCAATGGTGGTATGACACAGAAGCACACAAGCAAAAGCACAAAGAAAGAGAATTCAAAATACTCGAATCACTGGCAAGAACAAGAGCATATGAAAATATATGCTTTCTTGTCTTATGCAATCCGGTTATGGACTCAAAACGCCAAATTTCTTATTCTGCAATAATCTCTCCAACAAGAGTCCTTGCAGAAATAAGGAATAAGGAAGGCCTAATCACTGCAAAACTAAACCTCAATAAAATAAAAAAACTTCAAAAAGTTTATAACGAATAATTTAATAAAATAAGTTTCTTGAAACACGCCATATCTCCCCCACATTCATCACCCTTTAATTGAAACTTTTACTTTAAGGCATCAACTAATGTGCATAAAACCAATGAATCAAGTGGATGACAAGTTAGCAGAATAAAACGTGCGAGCCAATATACATTTTTCTAACACCCCATTCCTTTTCCTCATTTGCATCTTTTAATTTGGGTTTTTCTTTTTATTTATTTTAATTACATAAAGGAATAATTTTCTATTTCCTCGCCTTTTCTTTAAGCAGATCAACAAGCATTCCTGCAAGTTTTTCTCTTTCACATTCAAAAAAGTCAAATGCAGGCGCAGAATTTGCTTCTAAAGCAAACCAATCCTCTCCTTTTTTAAGAAAATCAATTCCGCACACATTAATATCTACAAATTTCATTATCTTATCAGTCAGCATTTTAAGCTCTTTATCAACAGGAAAGCGTTTTATTCTCTTTGCATAAACTCCTGTGGCTTTCCACCCCTTGTTATTTTTCATAGCTGTCTGAACAATTTTCTTTCCTATCAAAGTGACTCTATAACTCGGAGAATGGATAAATTCCTGGGCGATTATTGGTGTTCTTTCTTTGCCTTTTTTCCAGAATTTCCGGATTACTCTTTCAGCTCCTAAAAGTGTTTCTGCCCGGTCAACAAATTCGCCCATTGTTCCGTCAATTCTTTTAAGAACAACTGGCCAGAATCCAAATTTTTCCAAATCTTTCTTTGCCTCTGCTATGTCCTCGGATAAAAGAATGGTTTTAGGAGTAGGAATATTATGCTCTCTGCACTTTAAGAAAAACATCCATTTATCCTCTGTATAATAATATGCCTTTGAGCAGTCAATCATTTTTTTGCCGAACTCTTCAATTGTTTTTTCAATTTCAATCAAGAAATCATCTCCACTGGAATTATACACAATATCACATCCCTTAACCTGCTCTCTTAAATCATCAGAATCAGCCCATTTATCTGTATTTATAAAAATCGTCTCAACATTTTTCTTTTTTGCAACTCGTTTAAAAAGTTCTTCATCTCTTCCTAACCCCCTTCCGTTATACAAATATCCAATCACCGGCTTTTTCATGCAATATAAAGAAATCGTATATATTTAAACATTTCAGAAAGAAATATCCCGGTAGTAAATCAAAAAAGATTTTATGTGACTACAAAATAAAAAAGTGTGGTCACCTAAGCTTTTTCCTTAAAATTCTATATTCTTTTAATATTAAGTCAATTGTCGGCCTTAAATTATGGTTTTTTTCATATTCTTGCAAAGAGTGATAATACTCTCCTCTATTTTTAAAATCTATATTTACTGGAGGGAGTTTATGCTTTAATAAAATATTATTTAATAATAACCTCCCAATTCTTCCATTCCCATCCCTAAATGGGTGAATATTTTCAAATTGATTGTGAATTACAGAAGCGAGAATTAAAGCAGGGTATGATTTTTTATTTTTATTATACCATTCAATCAACTCAATCAATAAAGAAACCACCCTTGATTGTGGGGCGCCCATATGGACAATTTCTCCTAAACCGCTCCTGACAACTACTTCCTCTCCGAGTTTTCTTAATTCACCTGCATAACTCTTCGAATTTCTGAAAACAATCCTATGCAATGTCTTTATTAAATCAAGAGACAGATGCTCCTCGCTTTCTCTAATAAAACTAATTGCTTCATTAACTCCATAAGCTTCAGCTATATCCCCTTTAGATTTCTCTGGCCATTTATCCTTTTCAAGGATTTCTTTAACTTCTTCTCTATCTAATTCGCTCCCTTCTATAGCATTTGTGCTAAAAGTAAATAATTCTGAGAAAAGTTTCCATTGTTTTTCTGATAAGTGGAAGATTTTTAATTTTTCTTTTGCCTCTAATCCCTTAACAAAATCTATCTCCTTTTCTGGAAGTTTTATTTGTAAAGGGTCTTGAATTATCTTATATTGGTTTATCTCCTCTAAAATTAATTTTCCTGCTTTCTCTTTTCTTTCTTCTAGGATTTCATGAGATAAATCTGCTCCTAAATATTTTCTTATCTTGTGTATTTTATTGCCCTCTCTAAATGAATGAGCAAGATAATACTTTATTCTCCTTCCTTCCTTTCTTTTTTCAATATACATAATACTATAATAGGTGACTACATATTTAAACCTTTCTCTTTTTTGTCTACATTAAGAAAGATGAACAGAAATGACCCCGCCGGGCTTTAATTAAAAGTATTACATTTAGAGATAATCTTAACTTATAAAATTATTTTTTACATATTCAGCAACTTCATTTATACCTAAAGAAATAGTGGAGTTTCCATTCCTGATATAGAATTGATTATCTTTAGTATAGATAGGTTTAGTACCCTTATTGACCACTATAATGCAGATAGTTTTATTTAAATATTCCTTAAAACTTATTTTTATAGATTTGGATAGATACCATTTATCAGCTAATAATCTGTCATTAATAATATTTCTTAGATGCAATTCAAACTTATCATTATTTTGTAATCCTCCCTCTTTAAGATCAAAATCTAATCCTAAGTTTTCCTTTTTATCATCTACTCCTATTAAAAGAGTACCTCCATCATAATTATTAAATCCTGCAATTGTTTTTAATACTTCATTTTCAATTTCATGGTCTCTTTTGTTTGCCTTTATGTTCCAAAATAAGGTTGATTTAAATTCCAGGCTTTCATCCTCATTTTTATTCAAGTATGAACTAATCTCCTCACTATGATCTTTTAAAACAATTCTGCTTCCTTTTTTCTGATTGCAATCTTTGTGAGTAATCTGTATATTCTCCATAGAATCTCTTCCCCCAATTGAAATGGGTAATATATGATCTACATGCATATCTTCTCCATAATATAATTGCAGAGAGCATATTGGACAAATATTTCTTTGTTTCATTAACAATAGTTTTTTTTGATCTTCATTTAAACATATTTTTCTTTTATCCTTACAATATTTTTCTCTTAAAATGTCAAGAAGTTCAAAGTATTTTTCTTCATCTTCTCCTTCACTAACATCTACAAGAGAATTATAAATTCCTTGAATATCATTAAATATTTCTTTTCTTTTTTCTCTAATCATATCAAGATTTATTTCATTCAGCATTGGATATAATAAGTAGAAGTTTTGTAATCTTCTTCTTGCCCTAAGTGAGAATAACTTATCTAAACGGTTTTGTAGTTCCTCCTCTAATTTATCTTTATCAATGTCCACTGCAATTAAAAGTGTCTTTAGCTTAGATATAAATGCCTCAACAACTTTTATTGAATCAATAAATTTCTCTTTCTCTTCATCATTAAGTGTCGAACTAACTAAAAGCTTTGAAATAGTTTTCTTATCTGAAATTCTACAAACTATTTTATTTCTCATTTTATAAACATCTAAGATTTTACCAAGATTCTCTTTACCATAGGTTAATCTATTTTCAAGGTATACTAAAGTAGTATAAAGTTCTTCATTTTGCATTCTTTTATCACTTGCTGGTTTTGTAATATAAAACCAGTTAGATATCTTGCCCATATTTTCTTTGATTTTCTTTATAATATCAATATGAGCATATGAATTCCACATTTCAAAAGTATTTTCTTTAATTGGGTAGGGTTTTGAATTTAGTCTGATAAATAAGTCAATTGGATTAAATTTCTCATTAATTGAAGAATCAATCTCAACTATAGATAAATTAAAGTCTAATATACGATCTTTGTACTTTTCATCTAATTCATTGAATTTTTTACCATCTAATTCTCTATATACAGATAGATTCTTTAATCTGAACTCATTCTTATTAGTTCGAACACTCGTTCCAGTTTCATCTCTATATGTTTCACCTATAAATCCCAAAATTGCTAAAATTCTTTGCTGACCATCTACAACTTCAAGAACTGAAGATTTATTTTTAAAAACAAATATTGGGGGCAATTTAATATCGAGTAATATACTTTCGATAAGAGAAGACGCCTTATCAATATTCATAACCTCGTTTCTTTGATAAATTGGTCTGACTCTAAAATTACTTTTTTTCATTTTATCACTCAAAGCAAGTATTGTTACAGCAGATGGTTCTGGTTTAGTGATATATTGACTGTCAAGCATCCCTTCATTAAAACTATCTCTCTCAATGTTAATATTTTCTCTAACTTCTTTAGCGTCATAAGAATCAAGATAACTCTTTAATTCTTTTCCTATTTTTTTTTCAAAAATATCTAGAGTAAACCTATATCTTTGATTAAATTCCCTATAAAAAAGAGAATTTTTTAAGGTATATATTTCAGGGTTAGCAATTATTTTTTTTGAAATTTCTTCTATAAAATCCTGGCTTAAAATATCGTTCACAGAAAAACCTTCATTTTCTAATATTCGAAATACCCAAAAAAGACATTCAGACATCAACTGATTAAATTCTTCTCCAACTTTTTCCTTAATTAGTTGTATACAGCTTATTTTCTTTTCATAATCTAATAAGAATAGATTAATATTTTCTTGTTCTTCTGAATATTTATGATAAAGGAGGTTTATAATATCTCTTCGATTTTCCAAAGTCGAATAATATTTTATAGGAATCAGTGGGAGTGCTATAGATAATCTAATTTTGGAAAGTAAATCTTCTATTAATCCTTTGTTTTCGTAAGAATCTTTCTTAGGGAAGAATAATCTTAGATTCTGTTCATAAAATTCTTTGTCTTTGGTGAATTTCTCTTTTAACTCTTTTGTTATTGGATCTTCTATAAAAACTGCTTTATCTACATCTGACCTTTTTAGAGGAGTTATTCCTGAATTGTATCTTCTAAATATCTCTTTTTTAATTAAGTCTTCCTTATTTGGATCTAACTTCGGTTCATTTAATATTCTAAAATCAATTACTCTGATTTTATAGTCTAAGAATCGGTTTAATAATTTGTCATCTAATTTATCATATGATAGGCCGTTTAATTTTTTAAGCATCATTAGACCTTTTAGATTTAAAACCAATTTATTTTCATAAAAGTTTTTTATTGTCTCATATCTTTGCCTACCATCTATAATCTCAATTTTATCCTCTCCATGGAATAAAATTAAAGGAGGAATTTCCGTTCCAATAAATATACTTTCAATGAAATATGTAGCTTTTGTATCATCCCAAACATACTTTCTTTGATAATAAGGGCTATAGTTTATTTTATTCTTATATCTTGCATTAAATAAATCAAGTATAGAAATAATTCGGCTTTCAATCTTCAAGTGATCCTTAAATATATTAATTATTTCTTGATCTGTTAAAAATACATTTTCCATAGTAAAAAGCAATTTATAGGAGTATATAATTTTTTCTATTCTTTTTTTCTGATTGATGGACCCCCTTTAGTAATTAACTGATGTGCTTTTAGAAAATTTCCCTCAACCTGTTTCGTTTTGTCCAAAAGGTCTAATTCTTTAACATCAAGCTCCTGAAGCTTACTCACATCTCTCAAAATTGAATTCATTTGAGATTCAAATTCAGCACGATGTATGAATTCCCATAATTTTAACATTTCCTTATTTTTCTTTTCTTTAGACATCTTAAGCAAGTTAATATGATTAATATTTTTTCTTATTCATAAATCTATTTAAAAGAAGAGGGTTCCATATATAGATAACATAATCAGAATTATCCACACCGATTTTATTATTCTCAACAAGGTAGGACAATATAACATTAAATGTCCCCCACATCATTTTTTTTGGAAGATTATTGAATAGTTCAGTTTTCTTGAATTCACCACTATGTTCTTTTATGAATTTTTCAACCATTATAATAGTATCAAGTCTTGGCATTCTTGTTATAATGTTTTCTGTATTGCAGGTTAGTTGATTTGCTGTTTCCATTTTATCAATTGATAATATTATCAGATGATACTATATAAACTTTTTGGTATTAAAGAAAATGCGTATAAATGCCCCCGCCGGGATTCGAACCCGGGTCAAAGCCTCGAAAGGGCTTTATGCTTGGCCTCTACACCACAGGGGCATATTAATTAAATCAAAATTCAGTTTAAAAACCTAACTACATTTTAATAATTCGAATTAAGAAGACATATAAAATTTGTGCGCTTCGCACATTGTATTTCTCAAATCTGTAATCCGCTGATGTATTGGGATTTATATAATTTAAATAAAAATAATAAAAACTTCAATTAAAAAAGGTTAAATAAGAGAAAGTTATGAGGTGTTAGAAAGATTATCCCTCACCAAAAAATAATTTCAGTATAAAAATATTTATAAAAAACATCTCATCTTATCATTATATGGATGAAGTAATAGAAGTAATAAACACTGTGCTGTTTATAATTGGTTTAATCCTGCTGGTTATGTTTGGAGCAGTCCTGTTTATTTGTGAAAAATCATCCAACTTTTTCTGGGGGCTTTATAATGGATATTATTAGAGGATATTTAAGAAAACATAATTAGATTAAAAACATAACTGAAAAATCAAAAAATCTGTTGTCTCGCTTCGCGCTTGTTTATTCTGCAAATCCTTAATCCGTTCATACATTGGGAGATATTAGGATTTTTTAATCTATATTAAAGATAAAATATTGATATAAAAAACTTCAATGAAAAGATGTAAAATAAGGGAAAGAGGTGGTGTGTTTAAAAAACGCTTTACAATTTCAAATTCTCAGCATACTCACCAATTACAGGCACTTGCTTTTTTTCTCCTGAAAGAGCATAAATCCAGCTGAAAATCCAGAGAACAATTGCGAGCAAAGTTATGATTGGATTAAGAATTCTTCCAATAAAAGGAATAAATGTAGCTGCATAGCCAATTAAAAATCCAATAAAAACAACCAGCGATTGCTTTGCATAAAACATTACATACTCATCGTCTTTCCATGCAAGAATTGCGATTATAAATCCGATAATTCCAAAAAATGTCGTGATAAATGCATAGCCCTTTGAATTATCTTCCTTAATCTGCGCTCTCTTTTTTACAGCCATTATATCCATAAAGATTTCGAGTTTTTAAGGTTTGCTAATTTGCTTGAATTTTATATCATGCGCTTCGCGCCTTTAATTCTTTTGCAAATCTAAAATCTCTTTGCACATTGGTTATTTATACGTTTTAATTTAATATTGAACAAAATTCATATGAAAAGATTATTCACCATAAATTAAATTTCAAAAAATTATATTTTGAGTTTTATTAATACTCAATCACTTTTTCACAATCGGCGCAGCCTTGACTGCCTTGAAATCTCTCCAGGCAAGCTCAAACATCTGCTCCAATGCCTGCGCAAAGAATGGGGTATTTATCCAGACGCCGACATCATAATTGGGATGCACATTAGTATCTTCAAGAAGCATAAACATCAACTGCTCACCATCAATTATTGAAAATCGTGCATTAAGGCTTTTTATCGCTCTAACTTCTGCAACTTTTGCCAATTGTTTTGCAACATGTTCATTTGCAGAAGTTATCGGAGCAGCAATTCTTATTTTAACGCCTCTTTTTCTTGCTTTATCCAGTGAAATCATCAGAGCTTCCAATTTTCTATTAAGCCCGTCTGTTGTTGTGACAATTGTGATTGTTTTTTCTGCTCCACTTATCAGCATATCCAAGTGATTATACATATTATTTCTTCCTCTTAGACTCCCTGATAAATCGCTTGGCTCAACAAATTTTATTCCTTGTGTGAAAAGTCCGCTTAATTCATGCAAAACCTCATCTCCTTTAAGAGTTTCAAGGCGTTTCTGCTTTTCCTGTGCTGTAACCATCAAATTTCTTTTTACCCTTTCTATAACTTCTTCTGGTTTTAATGCAACAAACTTAATTGGTTTGCCGAGTTTCATTACAATAAAACCCTTTTTCTCCAAACTTTCTAAGATATCATATGTCCTGCTTCTTGGAACATCACTTATATTACTGAGCTCTCCTGCAGTTGAAACTCCCCTTGACAAAAGTGCTGTCCATACTCTTACCTCATACAGATTAAGATCGAAGATTTTTCTCAGTCTGCTTAAAAATTCCTCTTTGACAATCATTTTAATATTCTATTTAACCAGTTCGTCTATTTAAATCTTTTGATGATTTATCACTCTATTGCAGATAATTATTTTCACTTTTATCGAATAGTTAAATATGCCCTTTTCCTATCTGTAAAATAAATTTGAAATCTTTTATTTCTAGAATTTCCCTTAATAATTTTTTATTTTCTGCTTCTTCATCTTGCATTGAAATTTTGAAGGCATTTGTTTTTTCTGCTATGTTCTTTTTTTGTTTTTCAATTATTTTTAATGCCCTTTCTTCAGCAGTTATTACAAGTTTTATTTTATCTTTTTTTATCAGCCCTGCTTTTTTTCTCAAACTTTGAACTGCTCTTGAAATATTTTTTGCATATCCTTCTGATTCGAGCTCAGGAGTAACTATAGTATCAAATTCAACTTTTTCTTCTTTGCTTTTAATTATGCTAATTTTTTTAACTTGCAATTGATTTATAATTATCTCTTTTATATCTCTAGATATTTCTTTTTCTGTATGCACTTTTGCCTCTGCCAACGGCCATTTAAGCCCAATTTTTATTCTGTCTCTTTCTCTTAGTCCTGCTTCAATTATTTTCAATGCCCCGCTGAATTTTTCCTCAATTTTTTTGTCAATTTTTTTCTCGTCATATTTCGGCCATGAAGAGAGATGGACTGATTGGCTGCTGAACTTTTGATAAATTACTTCGGAAATATTTGGGGCATATGGTGCAAGCAATTTTGAAATATTTTCAAGAATATATCCAATTATTTTGTTTACATTTTTATCTTCTCTTTCCCTTATTATTTTAATGTAAGTCTTTGAGAAATCATTTATAATAAAGTCCATTAAAGGTATTAACCCCTTTTCGATTTGATAACTTCCTAATCCTTCTGTACATTCTTTTATAACCGAATTCAATCTTGATATAATCCATTTATCCTCAACATTTTCCTCTGCTTTTTCTTTATTATCCAACTGACTATAAAATTGGCATGTGTTCCATAGGACATTTAAAAAAGGCATAATTTCCTTTTTTGCTGTCTCAATTCCAAATTTTTTGAAATTTCCTATATCTACTGTGCAAAATTGCAGTCTTGTTGCATCTACTCCAAGAGTGTCCAGAACCATGTCTGGATTAAGTATGTTCCCTTTGCTTTTGCTCATCTTTTCTCCTTTTTCATCTACAATGTGCCCTGCACAAACTACATTTTTATATGCCATATTATCAAACAAAATTGTTGATAAAACATGAAGAGTATAAAACCATCCTCTTGTCTGATCTATTGCTTCTGAAATAAAATCATAAGGAAATCTTTGCTTAAATTCTGCCTGATTCTCAAAGGGATAGTGAAATTGCGCAAAACTTGCAGAACCAGAGTCATACCAGCAGTCAATAACCTCGGGAACTCTTGACATCAAGCTATGACATTTTGAACATTTTAATTTAATATTATCAATCCAGGGTTTGTGCAAATCTAATTCTTTTTCATTTAATTTTTTAATTGATTTTTCTTTAAGCTCCTTTATGCTTCCAATTATTATTTCATTTCCACATTCGCATCGCCACACTGGAAGAGGAGTTCCCCAGAATTTTTTTCTTGACAGCGCCCAATCCTTCACATTTTTTAACCATTCTCCAAACCTCCCCTCTTTTATGTGCTTTGGAACCCAGTTTATTTTTTCATTTAGTTTAATTAATCTGTCCTTATACTCTGTGACTTTAATAAACCAGGATTTAATTGCATAATACATTAAAGGAGTATCGCATCTCCAGCAAAAAGGATAATCGTGTTCATATTTCAATATCCTAAACAATTTATTCTCCTCTTTTAATCTTTGAATTATCTCCTTATCTGTATTTTTTATGAACCTGTCTTTATACTCCGGAACTTCGTCTGTGAATTTTCCTGTTTCATCAACTGGCTGTACAAATGGAAGCCCCTCTTTTTTACATGCCTCATAATCCACCTCTCCAAAAGCAGGAGCCATATGCACTAATCCTGTTCCATCTTCTTCTGTAACAAAATCCCCCTCTATAACTCTAAATGCATCCAAATCTTTGAAATAGTCAAATAATGGCTCATATTTCTCCTCAATTAATTCTTTTCCTGAAATTGTTTTAATAATCTTGGGGTTTTCAAAGTAATTTTTTACAAGATTTTTTGTTATAATATAAATTTTTTCATCTTCTTTTACATAACAATAATCCAGTTTTGGATTAACTGCAATAGCCAGATTTGAGGGCAGTGTCCAGGGAGTTGTTGTAAAAACCAGGAAATATTCATTCTCCTTATTTTTAACTTTAAATTTTAAAATTACAGAGTCCTCTTTTATTTTTTTATAGCCCTGCGCAACTTCGTGACTTGATAAAGGCGTTTCACATCTTGGACAAAAAGGCACAACTTTATGCGCCTCGTATAAAAGCCGTTTATTGTACAATTCTTTTAATGACCACCAAACACTCTCTATATACTCGTTTGTTAAAGTGATATAGGGGCTTTCCAAATCAATCCAATATCCTAATTTTTCAGTAGATTTATTCCATGAATCAATATAAGAAAACACGCTTTTTCTGCAGTCATTGATAAATTTTGCTTCACCATATTTTAAAATGTCTTTTTTTGAATTTAATCCGAGCTTTTTTTCTATCTGGACTTCAACAGGCAGCCCGTGGCAGTCCCATCCTGCCTTTCTCGGCACATTAAATCCCTGCATATACTTGAATTTATTTATTATGTCTTTGTAAGTTCTGACTTCTAAATGATGCAATGCAGGAGGAGCATTTGCAGTAGGCGGACCTTCAAGAAAACTGAATGTTTTTTTCCTTTTTTTGTCATTTTTGACTGCTTTTTCAATATCTTTTTTGCTTAAAATTTTAGATGCTTCTTTTTCTATTTCTTTAAAATCATACATATTTATACCCCGTAAAGGCTGTTTATTAATATTTTGATTCAACATACTTGATTTAATATAAGGCATCCTATAAAAATTTATAAACCTGTTTAGTAATAGAAAATAATGACAACCAATGCCCTAAAAAATATTCCTGAAGAAAAGCTTATTTTAAGAGATTATCTCGCAATTGACAGGACAAATCTTGCAAATGAAATGACTATCTTGGCTTATGCGAGAACTTCGCTTGCGCTGATTGTTGTTGGCGGCTCTTTGATTAAATTTTTTATTGAGGTTTATGCGATTATAATAGGAATTGTAATGATTTTGGCAGGAATTATTGTCTTGATTATTGGTTTGTTTAGGTTTAAAAGAATGAGCGAAATTTTGAATAGGATTAAAGAAAAGAGTATAGCGAGAGACCAAAATATTTCACCATAGCTTTTTGTTCTCTCGAATATAGCAACTGACAATTTTGGGAATTATTTAAGTCAGTTGCTGTAGAATTAAAAGAATAAGTTAAAGGAGATATACTTGATTAATATAATTTTTTTAACATCCCATAATTTTCCCACATTTTACCTTTTTTAATTGAAGTTTTTTATTTTTAATTAATTCAAAATTTATTTAATATTCAATTAAATTATTTTAAAGAACCAATGTATGAATGGTGTTAGATTTGCAGAATTAAAAGCGCGAAGCGCCATTATTCAGCAATCAACTCAAGCGCTTCTTTCTCGCTGAAGCTTAATTCAGCATGAATTATAATGCAATAGGGCGCTTTTATTTTATCTGCATTAATTTTATCAAGGAAGTTGTAATAAATTTTACTCTTTATTCCTAATTTTGTGCAAATAATTACTTTATCAAATTTATATCCTATTTCATCCAGTTGTTTAACAGCGTCTTCAAATTTTAGTCCAATATCGATTAGCAATAATGTATGTGCATTTATTTTTTGATTGTCTTTTATAATATCTATGAAACTTGTTGGGGTGAAATTTTTCTGCCATCGCGGAAGCGAGGCAATTTTTCCGAATTTGTATAAACTTAACCCTGTTTCAGCAACAGCATCAAAGATACTTCCTGAATAAAGAATTTTGTATTTAACTTTATTTTTTACAGCAGAATTAATCAAAGAAATGTGTGTTGTTGCGCTTAAAGGCGCGCCATAAACAAGAAGTGCAACATCATAATTTTTTGCTTCTTCGATAATTGCCTCGCTTTCAACAAATTCCCTGTTTGCCTCTTTGATTTTTATTTTAAGCTCTTTTTCCAGCTCTTTCTTAGTGTAAGGAAGCTCAATAGTATAGTTTTCCAAATATATTTTCTTAATATCTGCGCTTTTCAGTATTTTTTTCCCGTGCAAGGAAATGCCTTTTAGCTCTAAGCCAAGGCCGATGATGTATAGCATGAAAATGAATATATACAGAGAATTTAAAGGCTTCGCCCAACGTTGCACTAAATTTTAGTCCTCCAAGTATTCGGGAGAATAGAACAGGGCTTATGCACTAAATTCTTCAACTATTTTCATTTTTTCTTTTCTCTATAAAAGAATCTATTCGCTATTTTTTTATTAATGAAAATACACCTGTCAACTTCATTAATCAAATTTTTTGAAGCGAGTTCTTCAAATGAAATCATTTCTACTTCTTTCTTTTTATCTTTTACATATTTCACTAATTGGAAAAAGTCGCCATCGCCAGAAAACAAAATCGCTTTATCATATTTGTTTTCCCAAGCATGATTTAACATATCTAATGCTAAATAAATGTCATCACCTTTTATTGTATAATATTCCTCATCTTCTTTTGTAAATCTTTTTTGCCTTTTACATAAAATGATTTTACATTTTGGGATTTTTCTTAATCTCTCAAGAAGTTTTTGCTGTTCTTTGAATCTTCTATGATTGACGTCTTGTTTTAATGAGGCATTATAATAGAAAATTCCGGCTAATTCGTCTTTACCAACAATCATCTTGATGTAATTATCAAAATCAAAATGATAATCTGAATACTTAGGATGTAAAGATTTTAGGCCATAAACAAAGTTAGCACCATCGATATAAATAGAAATTCTCTTTGTCATTTTAATAAAGTCCGGTATTACCGAAGTAATAGCCGGGAACACGCTTGCGGGATGTCCGAAGACTTAAGGCATTCCCTGATACCCTAATAATTCTAATTTATAGTCATATATAAGACTTTCGCAAGTCAATTTTACAATGAAAAATTTCCTCTTTTTTGGAAAAAAAGAAGCAAAAAAACGTGTGGGCAATCTCTCTTATTTATTGGTCGTCGCTTCCACCTCCTCCCCCACTTATACAAGCATTTAAATAGTACAATAAATGTACAATATTGTACTTAAAATGAACAATAAATTATTTAACAAAGGAAAAGAAAAAATACTTGAATGTTTTTACAGAAATAGAAAGAAAGAACTTTATTTCAGCGAAATACTTAGAGAGACAAAGCTTACTCAAAATACTACCTTAAAACATCTTGCGAATCTTCAGAATTTGGATATAGTTATCTCAACTAAGAAGATAGGAAATACTTTTTATAAAACAAACCCGAAAAATCCTTTGATTTATGCTATTTTTTCTTATTTTGATTATAGAAGATTTAATGAACTTCCTTCTGAAAGAAAAAGAGCAATAAATGAGTTTTTTGACAATATCCAAATTAAGCCTCTAATTGCTCTTATTTTTGGTTCTACTGCAAAGGGAACATTCGATAGGAATAGTGATATAGACTTGCTCTTAGTTTATAATAAAAAAGAACTAGAAGATTCAAAATTAAAAAAAGAGATAGAAGCAGTTACAGGAGTCAAAATACAAACCTTTATAATTAATTTTGATTATTTTAAAGAACAGATATTAAGAGAAGAAGATAAAGTTATAACTCATGCAATTAAAACAGGGTTTCCTATTACAGGAAATGATAAATTTTATCAAGGGGTGCTAAATGGCTAAAGAAATTTGGGAGATATGGCTTGAGAATACAAAAAGAAGACAGAACGATTTTGAAAAATATTTGAAGTCTAAGAAAATTAAAGCAGAAACCGAAATAAAAGAGCTTGTTGAAGGACACATAAACAAAGCGGACCATAATCTAAAATTTGTTATGAAAACCTTGGAATTGCAAGAGTTTAATGACTGGGCTATTGTAAGTGCTTATTATTCTATTTATCATGCTTCTTTAGCTTTATGTGCTTTGAAAGGATATTCAACAAAAGACCATTTAGCTACTTTGTTGATTTTGATTAAGGAATTCTATCAAAAACAGTTAAATAAAGAAGAGATAGAAATGGTTAGCAAGACTACGATTGAAAAAGAAGAAGTCCTCTATTATATTGAAGCAAAAGCAGAGAGGAAAAAAGCAAGTTATTCAACAAAAATTTTATTTGATGAAAAAGAAGCAGAAATTTTGCAAAAGAAAGCAATAGGTTTTGTGAATAAAGTTAAAGAAATAATTGATTCAAATTCTAAATAGAAATGTTCTTTTTCCTAAAAAGAAGCAAAAAGCTTTTTCCGTCCCCCGCCCTACGAATTGGAGATTTAAATTTCTAATCCGCCTCAGAAAAAACTCTTGTTGATACAAGCCTCTCCACTCTGAGTTCGTCAGGAGTGAAATTTGTCCCAAATTTCCTCGAGCTCACTCGAGGGCGAGGTCACCTAACATAATTAAGTTCAATAATTTTTAGTGGCTAACGAGTGAATGGGGGACATTTCTAAACGACGAAACGAACGGGGGGGTGGAGTGCTTCGCACATATTGCCTTTACTTTGTAAAGAAGTTTCATTAGTAAAGATTAACCAAACTCTCCATTTATATAATCTTTAGTCAGTTTATTTTTTGGATTATCAAACATTTCTGCTGTTCCTGAATATTCAATTACTTTTCCATTTAATAAATAGCAAGTATAATCTGAAATTCTCTTTGCTTGATGCATATTATGTGTAACAATAATGATAGTTCTTTCATTTTTTAATTTTCTTAATAAAGACTCAATTTTTGCTGTAGCAAGTGGATCTAAAGCCGAACATGGTTCATCTAATAGAACAACCTCTGGATTAATAGCCAAAGACCTTGCAATGCATAATCTTTGTTGTTGGCCACCCGAAAGTCTAAATGCAGAAAGATTTAGCCTATCTTTAACTTCATCCCATAAATCTGCTTTCTCTAAACTTTCTTTTACGATTTGTTTTATTTTATTTTTGTCTTTCATATTTTGTATTCTCAATCCGTATGCAACATTGTCAAATATAGACATCGGAAAAGGATTTGGTTTCTGAAAAACCATCCCAATTTCTTTCCTTAATTCGATAACATCTGTGTCTTTTTCATAGATATTTTCATTGTTGTAAAGTAGCTTACCATCAATTTTTGATATTGGAATTAAGTCGTTCATTCTATTGATACATCTAAGTAAGGTAGATTTCCCACATCCTGAAGGGCCAATTAGTGCTGTAATTTTATTTGAATATATTTTTAAGTTAATACCAACTAAAATTTGTTTACTATTATACCAAAAATTAGTATCCTTGAATTCTATTTTTATTTCTTCTTGCATTTTACCACTCCTTTTTCTTTCTTAATTTATATCGCAATATAAAAAATCCTGAATTAAGCATAAAGATTAGAGCAATTAACACTAAAGAAGTGCCCAATGCATACTCTCTTGCATAAGGACTAGAATGTTGAGTTGCCAAAATAAATAAGTGATATGGTAACGCCATAAATTTATCAAATGGAGAGCTAGGCAAATATCCCATAAAAAATGTAGCTCCAATCATAATAATTGGTGCAGTTTCACCTATAGCTCTGGATATTCCTAATATTGAGCCAGTTAGCATTCCACTAAAAGAATGCGGTAAAACATTTTTTCTTACAGTTTGCCATTTTGTGGCTCCTAATGCATAACTTCCTTCTCTAAATGAAAGCGGAACAGATTTTAGTGCTTCTTCGCTTGCAGTTATTATCCAAGGTAAAGTCATACATCCGAGAGTGAGAGAGGCAGCAATTAATGAACCCCCTAGTTTTAAGAACAAAACAAAAAATGCTAAACCAAATATTCCATACACTATTGAAGGTACACCAGCAAGATTTCTTATTGCTAATTTAATTGTCCTTGTAAGTAAATTTTCTTTTGCATATTCATTTAAATAAATAGCAGTGCAAATGCCAATGGGTATTGAGATAATAGAAACGCCTATCGCAAGAAAAATAGTTCCTATAATGGCTGGAAAAATTCCACCCTGTGTGATATCCCTATGAGACCACATACTTGTGAGGAATTTTATATCTATAACACCAATGCCTTCTTTAAGGATATACAGTAAAATAAATAATAAGAACACTACTGACAGAAATGTGGCTATCCTAAAAAGTAAAAAATATATATTTTGCCTAACATATTCATTTACCATTTATATTTCCTCACTTGTTTTTCAATAATGATGTCAGAAATAAAATTTACAACAAAAGTCATAACAAATAATACTAATCCAATGGCAAAGAGGGCTTCATAATGCAAACTTCCTTTTACAACCTCTTTTATCTCTATTGCAATATTGGCAGTCATGGGCCTTATAGGATCAAAGAAAGAAATTGGCATTGCTCTTGAATTACCTGCTACCATTAAAACTCCCATTGTTTCGCCAACAGCTCTACCTAGCCCCAGCATTATAGCTGCTACAATTCCTGACAAAGCTGCTGGAAGCAAAGTCATCCTTATCATTTGCCATTTAGTTGCTCCTAAAGCCAAACTACTTTCTCTAAATTCATTAGGTAGTGAAGTTAAGACATCTTCTGAAATACTTATTATTGTTGGCAAGACCATTACCCCAACTATGATGGAAGAAGTAAAAGCATTAAGCCCACTACTTAATCCAAAAATCTTAGCAATTAATGGTGAAAGAAATAATATCCCTATTAATCCTAAAACTACTGATGGAATACCCGCAATCATTTCTATAACTGGCTTTATTGTTTCTCTTATTTTTGGTTTAGCTATCTCTGATAAATAAACAGCACTGGCTATTCCTAATGGTATTGCAATGACCAAAGAACCGAATGTTACTATTATAGTTCCGATTACCAAGCTTAGAATGCCCCATTTTGGCTCTCCATATGCAGTTGGATTCCATTCATTACCTAAAAAAAACTCTGTTGGAGATATTTCTGTAAAAGTTCGTATTCCAGTAATAAAAAGAAAAACGAAGATTCCAATCAAAATTAATAGGGCTGTAATGCTTGCTGTGGATAAGAGTAGTTCAATAAGTTTTTCTTTAATGTTTCTGTAATTAGGCATAGTAACACCTTAAATTTTATCCAATAATTCTTCATTATATTTCATATCATCTGCTGTTATCGGAACAAATCCTGATTTCTTTACAATTTGTTGCCCTTCATTGCTTAATTCAAATATTAAAAAATTGTAAATAGGAGAATCTTTTACTGGTTTTTTTGCCAAGTATTGAAACAAAGGCCTGGATAGGGGATATTCTGAATGCTTTGATTCCTCTAATGGAGAAACATATACGGAATCTTCATCTTTTGCAATTTTAATTATTTTTATGCCACTAACGTGATTACCTTTTTCATCTACAATATAACCAATGCCTACGTAGCCAATACCCGTTTGGTCTTGTTTAACTGCATCTAAAATTGCTTGATTTCCTTCCATATTCCTCATTTTTGCAGAGTAATCTCCTTTTACAATCTCTTCCATAAAGAAAACATATGTACCAGAAGTACTTTGTCTTCCATAAAGTGTAATTTTTTGGTCTTTTCCACCCACTTCTTTCCAATTGGTAATTTCACCTTTGTAAATACTGCTTACTTGTTCTACAGTTAATTTTGATATAGGATTATTTTCATTTACAGTAACAGATAACATATCTCTCGCAATTATAAATTCCCATGGCTTTATTCCTCTCTCCTCAGCTTGTTTTAATTCCTTTTCTTTAATGGGCCTTGAAGCATCAGCAATATCAATTTCACCATTGATTAATGCAGCGATACCTCCGCCTGAACCACCGCCTGTAACAGATATTCTTGCAGTAGGATTAACTTCTGAGTAAGCTTCAGCTGAATTAGAAACTAATTGTAATAATGTATCAGACCCTTTTATTTCTATATCTTCTATATTTTTTATAACCTCTCCAGTAATCCTGCTTTGGTTAATGCATCCAACAGAAACAACAACCAAAAATAATACAGCAATTAAATAAATATATCTCATTTTTTCACATCTTGTTATTTTTCTTTAAATTCTTCCGCTCTATCGTTGAAATCTACACACATCATTTCCTCTTCTTTATTACACATTTTTATCACATATCTAAATCATAATGGATAGTTTATATAGTTATGCTACATAAACTATATAGTAATAGAAAACTTTATATAGTTATTATCTTTATATCATAATATGCACAGAAGAAAAATACAATTAATCGCGGGAACAACCTACTCAGTATCATTGCCAAAAGAATGGGTTAGGAAAAATAATCTAAAAGAAAAAAACGAAATTTTATTCTATGAAAAAAATGATAGAACTTTGGTTATATCTCCATATGCAATTGAAGGAAAAAAACTAAATGAAATTTCATTGGATATTGATAAATATATTTCTGCTATTGATCAAATACTATTTGCAGTATATTATCTAGGAATTGAAAATATTAGCTTGTTTTCTAAAAAGGAATTAACAAAAGATGTCAAATCAAGAATTAGAAAAACAATAACGCACATGAGTGGTACTGAAATAAACTATGAAGATAAACAAAAAATTATAATGAGGGTATTATTAGATAAATCAAAAGTAGAGATTTTTCAAGTATTATACAGAATAAATTTAATTATTGAATCATCTATTTTAAATATCCTGGAACAATTAAACATTAATGAAATAAGAATAAATGAGAATGAAATTGACAGATTGTATCACCTAATAACAAAAATTATTTCACTATCAATAATTGATTCAAATATTTTAAATTCGTCAAAAATAAAGAATGTATCGTTAATTCCTGCTTATTTTTTGATAAGTAAAAGATTAGAGAACATAGGAGATAACATTAATCATCTTTCAGAATATTTGCATAAAACTAAAGTTAAGTTTGAAAATAAAAATGAAATCTTAAATTTCGCTAAAACCGAACTTAATAGAAGTATAAGTTATTTTATGAGTAAGTCCACTAATATTTTTCAAAAAATAAATGTTGATAATCTAAGGATAATAAATGATTATATATTAAAATCAAAGGACAAAACTATTCAAAATTACTTAGAAGACATAATCAGGTATGTTGTGGATATAGAGGAAGAAATAGTTAATATATCATTTTATAATCAATTAATTCATGAGGGTTTTCTATAAACACTAATTAACAAATTTTCCTCCAAGACTAACTAACGATTACTACGAAATGTTCCCCTTGATGATTGTTCTTGATGTATCGCTTCGCTCTTTTGATGTAACACGAGCCACTAAAAATTACTTTGCGGACGCAATTTTCCCGAACTTCGTAGCGGGAAAAGAACTTAACAAGAATTAATCTCAATTAAAGCGAACTCTGAAACCCCCGACCCCCGCCACTTATTTGGGCAAGAATTGTTACTACTTACAAAAGACACATAACCGAAAGATTTAAATACTTGCTATCTTTTACCATAAGTATGATAGACATAAATACTATGATTAGAGAACGAGAAGCTGAAGTTAGAGAAGCAGACGATAGACTTAATTCTATGTATAGACAATCACAAGCACAAACACAAGCTATGATGATAGACACAGATGCTATGGTTAGAGCAACACAATTTAAACCCATAAATTTATACAATACTCTAGAATTAAAGTAAAAGATAAACAATTCTTGCCCCTATACGAAAACTGGATTTTCCCACCACCTCCGAGTTCTTTTTTACTCTTCGCCAAAAATATTCTTTTTTGTCTCGTCCTTTTAGCTCTATCGCTTCAGCTCTCAATTTTCTAAAGAAAATTGGAGGAGCCTCACGAGGAAACAAGAGCCTAACCTAATTATACACAATTGAGAAAAATAAATAATTATTGTGAAAAGACAGGACTAAATAGCTTATTTTCTTGATTCAAATTCAAATGGTTCATTCCATTCGCCATTATATCTTTCATTAAATAATCTATTGCAAACTACTTCCAACTCTTCGTCTTGCAACTCTAATCTTCGCCTTAATTCTTCCTTAAATTCTGAATCAGTTTTAGTTTTAAACCATTCTCTAATATTGCGATATGGAATTAAACCTCCTTTATCCATACTAATTAATCCATCTGGACTGCCAAAAACATAAGAAGTACTTTTATTTCCAGAAAGTAATTTTTCTCCCCATCTAATGTAAGCCATTTTTAATATTAAACAGAGAGATTATTTAATTCTTTATAATCTTCGTATTACTGAAAAAGATTATTCACCCCCTGATAAATATTTGTGTCTTTACTTATAGTCAGTGCTTTCAAAAAGCTTCTGTAATTGTCTTCGGCATCGTCGTGCTAAATCCTTCTTCTATCTACCTCAAATAAAAACAAAAAAAGAGAAATAGTTCCAGCTACTTTAGTCACCAGAGTCATCAGAGAAATCGTCATCGTCGTCTTTATCCTTATCTTCGTCGTCATCTTTCAAGTCGTTGTCGTCATCTATCGATTCTTCTTCGTTTTTGTATTTCATAAATCCCATATAAAATTTATGGTTTAAAAACCTATCTGTGCCCTGAAAAGTGATAACTTTAGGACTATATTTGTTTACCCTCTTTTATAAAATATCTATAAATCTCAGGCAAGACAACTTTTAAATACAGTCCATAACTAAAAAATATATGAGCCTGTAGCTCAGCCCGGTTAGAGCACTGGTCTTATATGACATCAATTCGTTAGGATTGAGGGCTTCCTCTAGGAAAGCCAGGGGTCCGCGGTTCAAATCCGCGCAGGCTCATATTAAATCCGGATTTGAATAATAATATAATTTTTCTAACACCCCATAACTTTTCCTTATCTTAGATTTATCCCTTGGGGCTCTTTTTAGTTAATCTGAATTAAACTATCTAAAAGATAAATGTATTAAGCGGATTAAGGATTTGCAGAATAAAAGGCGCGAAGCGCCATTATTTAATCTGATAATACGATTACAACATCTGAATAATAAAAAACAAAAGAAAAAGAAATAAAATTAAAAAATTTAACTTAAAGCATCTATTATTGCTATAATCACTCCGATGATTGTTGAAAGTATAACAATCCATCCAGCAGTAGCAAGCACATATGGGATTTGATCGAGATATGGCACTGTTAATGTTCCGTCGCCAGTTAGTGCAAAACCCACTGCAAGGGCCACAATAACACCAGTAAGCCACATCAAGAATGTAAGAAACTTACCCAACCCGCTTTTTTTAGCCATTTAACACCTCCTTTTTATGTTATTTTTATAATGCTAAAATATATATTGCAATATATATAAATGTATGCCTACAATTGGGTGTGGGACACTCAGAATTATCTCTTCTTTAATTTAATCAACTTCTCATACAAACTATCTGCACTGCCAACATACAAAACTGATTTTTGAATTATTTTCTTGCCCCTCCTCATAGTCTTGGCTATAAAATAATATCTTTTCTTTCCGTGTTTAAATGATCTTAAATGCATTAGATTTGATATATACCACACTATTTAATATTTTCTATTGTTTATTATCTTATATTTAAGCATACAAAATTAGAATTATAGTATATACTACTTATTTTAAAAGATGGCGCTAATAAGAGCAAAGCAAATAAGAGCAAAAGTAAAAATACTTGATGATATCATCAAGGAATACAAAATAATTAATCCTCAAAAAAGAAGAGATTATGCAAAATATGAGATAGATTTTAAGAGAAGATTAAAAGGAGCAATAAGAAATTTGGATAAATTCATCAGTGAATCAATAAATAATTTGGATTATTTTAGCAAAAATGAAAATAAGCATTCCCTTCCTTTACCGAAGAGAATGAGATTAATTCTTGTCAAAGAATTAAATGAAAAGGGAAATAGAAAGATTGCTAATCTTCTGGATTTGTTCTCAATGATGGACGGGATAAATGTAAGCTATAAAACAGTAGAAAGATTATATTCTGATGATAAAGTTATTCTTGGATTGCATAATTTGTTTATTCTTATTCTTAATAAAAGAGGAATAAAAAATATTAATGCCTGTGGCGATGCCACAGGTTATTCTTTGATAATTTCTAAACATTATTCTTCTTATGTTCAAAAATTAAAGGATAAAGCAAAGGAATCAAAAAATACAAAAAAAGCTTTTGTTTATAAATTTGCATTGATGGATTTAGAAACAAAGATGTATGTTTGTTATGGATCAAGTTTAAAGAGTGAAAAAGAAGCATTTGATAAGGCTATGCAAATGCTATCTAAAATTGATGTTAAAATCAATTCTATTAGATTAGATAGATATTACAGTTTCCCCTGTTATGTAAATCAATTTAAAAATTCAAAAGTTTTTATTATTCCTAGAAAAAATGTTGAGTTATCTAACGGATTTAAGTGGCACGAAACACTTAAAGAATTTTTATTAAATACAATGGAATATTTGAGAGAATATTTTCAGAGAAATAATTCTGAAGCAGGATGGGCTTCGGATAAGAAAATGTTTGGCTGGAAAATCAGCCAAAAAAGAGAAGATAGAATTGATACAGCTCTTTTTTGTAGAGATATATGGCATAATCTATTAAGATTATGATAAATCAATCCTGTCCCAGATTCCCTACAATTAAAAAATTGTTTATAGCTTTATTTAAAATTACCTAAATTTATATTCCTGCATTCAAAGTTATGTTCATTTTGTTTGAAATAATCAGGACATTTCTAAGGTTCTGATGGTTGATAAAATTGACTTTAAGGAGGGGTTGATAAGGGAGAACCTTTGGTTCCCCTTATTATGCGGATGGAAAGATTTAACATCTCAGTATCCTCATTTCTTCGAAATGCGGAAGATAGGATTCGAACCTATGCAAGCACTAAGCTAACACGGCCTAAACGTGTCCCGTTTGACCACTCCGGCACTCCCGCATATTATTTATATTTTTTTCAGGTATTTAAATGTTTAAATTTCTACCTGAATATATTTCCTCCTATATCAACACCAACCATATAAATATTTAAATAATAAAAAAAGATAAAATGTAATGGCTCATCCTCCAGTACTTTATATTGAAAGAGAAAGTGAAGAAGGCAGGAGAGCAATTGAACTAATGAATAATTCGGGAGCAAAATATCAATTATTTAATTTAAGTGAAATGGAAGCATTAGAACAACAGGAAGATGGAAGAGAAATGCCAAGATTGTTAGCCCCTGAAGGAATTTTTGATTCAATAAAAGGTATAGAGGCATATTGTTTGGCATATTGTAAAAATTAAGTTTTTAACAACGTTTTTCTTAGAAGATTTTATATACATTTGATTTGTTTAAAATCTATGCGTCCGTAGCTCAGCCTGGATAGAGCAATGGGGTCCTAACCCGGAGGTCGAAGGTTCAAATCCTTCCGGGCGCGTTTAAGGATTTGAATGGGGAAAGAATATTGTTTTCTTTAAACATCCTATATCTTTTCCTCATTTTAGGCAAGCCCATTGGAATTTTATTTTTTCAAATAAATTTTATTCAATATCAAATTAAAACATATAAATGACTGAAGTATAAATAGTTAGCAGATCAGCAAAATAAAAAGGCGAGGCGAAAGCGCGCACTAATTAAGGCGCGCCCGCAGGCGCGCCTGTCATCAACAATATTTATAAATGAACAAGCCTAAATAATATAATGAAAAAGAGGAATTCAGCAAAGAATATTATTCCTATTGCTCTTGTTGTTTTAGCAGTTTTGATAATATTTTATTATGTTGGATTTTTTTCTTTTATTGTAAATTTATTTCACGAGCCGGCATTAACTCCTGATATTGCATGCGGAAACGGATTTTGTGAATATGCTTATGAAGATGTTTCAACCTGCGCGCAGGACTGCAAACCATTAAGGACGCTGAAGTCAAGTGAGATAAATAGCCCTTTTATTGGTGCAGGTTTATTTCAAAGATATACTTTTATTGGATGGATTGCCGGAGGGAGCAGACTTATTAAGCCTAATCTTCCCCCTACAAATAAAAATTCTGTAGATTATTTTAAGAAAATATTTGGAGAATACTTATATCCTATTGGAATTGGTTTTGCAAGAGTTGAATTTGACTGGGCGAAACTTGAATGGCCGAATAGCAGGGTTAATCCTGGCGGGCAGTATTGGGGTGTTCAAAGAAGTTTTGAATGGAATTATACTGATATAATGATTTCTGAACTTTCAGCGAGGAATATAAATATTGAAGCAATGCTTTATCAGCAAAGACAAAATCCGTTTGATGACTGCCGTTCAGAATTTGATTCTTTGCTCGTGAATAATAGCAATGGTGGCGGAAATTTATCTTATGGTGAAACTTATAGGGATGCATGGCTGAGATTTGTTAATGCCTCTGTAACAAGATATAAAGATAATATTACTGATTGGCAGGTCGGACTTGAATATTATAACTATCCTGCTTGTGATATGCTATTTTTTAATAATGGCTCCTTGCCTACAGGGATAATATGGACAAATTGGTCAGAGAAACATAATAATCCAAGAGACAGGTGTAATGAAATAGATAAATGTAATGAAATAAACAACTCTCATACAAAAAAACATATAGGATGGTTAGTGAATATTCAAAATGTGCCTGGACCAGACAGTGCTGGTGAAAAAACAGGGATTGTTAAAAATAATAATGGTAAAATAATTGGAGATTTTAACCGATATAATGGACTAAATAAAAATGAATTTGCCATTTTTGTTAAAAATACCTCTAAGATGATTAGAGCAATAGATGACAACTCAAGAATAATTCTTGGTGAAGTTGGTCCTGAAACTGGCGGGCGGACTCTGCAGATAATGTTTGACGATACTAACCCCAACTATAATCTTTCTCATTATATTGATGCAGTTAAGGTTCATTGGGGTGGTCCGACAGGCACATATACTCCTGAAAAACCCGAGGCTATACAGATTAAAAACTTCAGCAATCCTGATCAAATACTAACTATTTCAGATTATGAAAATCAGATTGGTTATTATAATGGCTTGTTAAAGTATTATGGCACTAAATACCGTCGAAATATCACTCTTATTCCTGCGTGGTTACCTGGAGGTGATTCCTCAACATGCAGTGGAACTAATTCGGGGTCTACTGGATTAAAATACTTTTTAAGATATTCTATTATGACAATTGAAACAGGCAATAAAGAAGTTCTTTTTTTGCTTTTAGGCGATGCTATTGATATGTATCTTCCTAATGGAAATCCCCTTGGAGACAATGAAAATACAATTGTTGATGGATTTCAGAGATTAGCTTCTGTTTTTAATAACGAGACAGAAAAGGATAGTTCTATTAATGCATATTTAGTCAATTATCCAGATGTAATTGATTCAGAAGAAATTAAGAATATTCCTTTTTCTAAAAACAATAAAAATTTTGTATCCTATTGGTTTGCTGCCAGCTGCGCTGATAGCAGAATTTCTGATGAGCTAACAACTTCTGTCACAATCAACAAAATTCTTAAAAATCCAATTTTAATTGACATGTTCACAGGCGAAGTTTGGAATTTAACAACAAGGGATTATTCAATCAGCGGAAATGCAATGACTTTCACAAACATGCCTTTGCGCGATTATCCGATGATAATCGCAGATATGGGCGCAGTTTATAATGTTCCTGACGAGCCAGAAATAATCTGTGGAGACGGAGTTTGCGACGCATCAGAAAGCTGCAGCAGATGCAGTAAAGATTGCGGAAGTTGCTTTCATAAGCCTAGAAGCACAAATAATTCTGCAAACATAGAATCATCAAATACCACATATAATATAACTGAAGTTAATTTTGCAGGAAATGTTACATACCCTAAACAAACCACCAGTGCTACTGATGCGATTGTATGCAGAATTGAACATCCGTTTAATGATTTGAATTATGCTCTTTGCTATTATGATAGAACAGGAGAATATCCTCCGGGAATTTCGCTGGAAGATATAGATAAAATAAACAGAGTGAGTTTGCCTGAGGAATAATGTGCGCTCCCACAGAGACATGTATCGCAGGGGCATATGTTTTAGATTACCTAAAATTTCTCAAATCCTTAATCCACTCAAGCTATTATCTCTTTAATATTCTTAATTAAAGTAATTTTTAATATTTCCTGCATCAAATAAAAATAAACCTCTAATTGATAAACCTTAAATGTGGAAAAGGAATGTGTGATTAAAAAATAAAATTATCCTAAAATGAAAAGTGCATAAATTTATTAATGACTTTTTATTTATCTTAGTATGGTTAAATTTGAAAACGAAATCTATGCCTATGTCCTTGAAAACGCGCTTCTTTATGAAAAAGCAATTGAAAGCGCGGTTCTTCCAAAGCTTTTCCAGCACGGGCTTGAAAAACAGGATATTAATGTTGTAATGCCACGCATTAAAGAAATTGTCAAAGAAGTTAATTCTTTCAGTGAAGAAAAAAGAAACTCTATGTTTGAAAAATACAAAGAATATATCAAAGAAAAACAGAAGCAGGAAGAAGGGCTCAAAGAACTGCCTAATGTAAAAGCAAAGCCAATTTTCAGAATGGCGCCATTTCCTTCTGGAACACTTCATATAGGAAATATGAAAACTTATCTTTTGAATGCGCTTTATGCAGAGAAATACAAAGGCAAAACACTTCTTGTTATTGATGACACAATCGGAAGCGAAGAAAAGCAAATAACACCAGAGGCATATAAACTAATTCCAGAAGCATTTAATTTTCTCAAGGTAAAATACTCAAAGCCGATTTTATACAAATCAGACAGATTAAAAATTTATTACGAATATGCTGAAAAGATGATACAATCTGAAAATGCTTATGTGTGTTCGTGCTCGCAGGAAAAGCTTAGAGAAAACAGAATAAAACAAGTAGAATGCGGGTGCAGAATTTATCCAGTCAAAGAGCAGATGAAACGCTGGAAAAAAATGTTCAAGGCAAAACAAGGAAGTTATATATTAAGGATTAAAACATCAATGACATATCCTGATCCTGCATTTAGAGACAGAGTTTTATTTAGAATTTCTGACAGAAAGCACCCGAGAGTTGGAAAAAAATATTCTGTCTGGCCAATGCTTGAATTTTCATGGGCAATTGATGACCATTTGCTTAATATAACTCATATAATAAGAGGTAAAGAGCTGATGATTGAAGGAAAAATGCAAAAGTATATCTGGGACATTTTTAAATGGAAGCATCCTGAACTGATTTATGTTGGGTTAGTTCAGCTTGAAGGAATAAAAGGAAAACTAAGCAAGAGCAAATCGCAGAAAGAGGTTAAAAGTGGAGAGTATATTGGCTGGAATGATCCAAGAACTTGGAGTGTGCAAAGCTTAGAACAGAGAGGAATACTTGCAGAAAGTTTAAGAGAATTTGTTGAAAAAATTGGGCTTAATCAAAACGAGATTTCAATACCAGTTGATGAGTTATATGCAATAAACAGAAAGCATCTTGATAAAAATGCAGACAGGTATTATTTTGTTGAAAATCCAATTATGATTTCGCTGGATATTCTCCCTGTAGGAGAAATTGAAGTTAAAATTCATCCTGAAAAAGACAAGACAAGAAAAATAAAGCTCAATAAAGAGATTTTTGTGCAGAACTCAGATTTTAAAGAATTAGAGAACAAAGAAGTAAGATTAATGCATTTATGCAACATTCTCTTAACCAAAAAAGCAAGATACACATCATCTGAAAATAAACCAGAATTAAGAAAAATACACTGGGTTTCAGATGGCGTGAAAACGCGCATAATGATGCCTGACGGCGCATACTCATTTGGAATTGCTGAATCAGCAGTTAAAAAACTTAAACCTGGGGCGATAATTCAGTTCGAAAGATTCGGCTTTTGCAGGTTTAAAGGCATTGACAAAAAGACAAAAGAGCTTGAATTCTGGTTCGCACATAATTAGTGTTTCTATCATCCCATAATTTTGCCTTACTTTACATCTTTTCATTGAAGTTTATTTACTATTGATTTTAAATTATAATAATTCAGAATTAAATAATCCCAAGAGACCAATGTATAAATGGACAGCAGATTTGCAGAATAAAAACAAACTCACCAAATTATTTATAAACCCTGTATTCTTAATATGCATATTAAAGACAAAGGCTTTAAATCTCAAAGCTGAGTGAAAGGAGGTGAAAAATGAAAAGTGATAAAAAAGGGCTGTCAGACATTATTGTTACTGTACTGATGATTCTCCTTGCAATTTCAGCTGTCGTCATAATTTGGTTTGTGCTTCAGCCGTTTATTAAGAATAATCTTCAAACTGCGACTGAATTTGATATTGATTGTTCAGTTATAAAATCAATCACTATTGATTCTGCACTGGCTTATAACAATAGTGGGCCAATTGCAGTTAATGTAACTGTTTCAAGAACAGCGGAAGGAGAAAATGAAGATTTATCTGGATTACAATTTTATTTAGATGGAAATAAAAGGAGTGTTGCACTTATAGAACCAGTAATAAGTGGTGGAAGTGCCTCTTTAAATCCCGTTCCAAACAAGTATGTTGTAACTGCAGGCAAAACTTATTTATACCGATTTAGTCCAGGCGGGGCAATTGCAGATATCAAGGGTAAAAAAGTCGGCGTTGCTGCAATAATAAGCAATACAAAAACTTGCTCTGTTATGAGTGAAGTTACAATAACTGAATAATTTTATTTTCTCTTTCTTTTTTCTTTTTATTCTTTAAAACTCCTATATTTCATGTAGGAACATTTATATACCCTAAGATACATAAATGTATATAATGGAACAAAAAAGTATACTTAAATCAAGCATTTGGAAAGTTTTCGAAATTTTTGTAGACGAACCCGCTAAAATTCACTTTATTAAAGAGATATCTAGGAAAATAAGTTTATCGCCCACTTCTGTAAAAAAGCATATTGAAGACTTAGAAAAAAGTCAAATGATAGTTAGAAAGAAGGGGGAGAGATTTTTTGGGTATATTGCTGACAGAGATAATGAAAAGTTTTTATTTTATAAGAAGATATTTAATATAATAAAAATTAAAGAATCTGGGCTATTAACCTCTCTGTCCAGCGCACTTTATCCAAAGGCCATTGTCCTTTATGGCTCTTTTTTTAGAGGAGAGGATACTGAAGAAAGTGATATAGATTTTTTTATTCTATCAGAAAAAAACAAGCATTTAAACCTAGAAGATTTTGAAAAAAAATTAAAAAGGAACATTCATTTAATTATTGAGCCTAATTTAAAGAAAGTAAATAAAAATATCAGATTAGAAATACTTAATGGGCTTGTTTTAGAAGGGTATATAAAAGATGAATGAAGAAATTTTCACAATAACAAAAAATCCTATAAGGGCGAAATCTCTAGTTGAGATGGCTAAAGATAGATTTAATGATATTAAAAAAGAAACAAAAATATATAAAATTACAGAAGAATATTATGAAATAATCAAAGAACTAATAACTGCTTTGATGTATAATGATGGTTTTAAAACTCTAAGCCATAAAATGCTAGTTTATTATCTTGAAGAAGAATATAAAGAATTTGATAAATCCGACATAATTTTAATAGACACTTTAAGAAAGTTAAGAAACAATATTGGGTATTATGGTGAAAAGGTGGAGGAGGAATTTCTTATAAACAATGAAAAACAAATTATCTCCATAATTAAAAAATTATTTCAAATTTTAGAATAATTCAAATCCTCTTTATCATATAACTTCCCTTTAATTTATACCCCAATTTCCTGTAATACTCGCGCACACCGACGCCTGAAATAACTGCAACCTTCTTTATGCTGTTCTGCTTTGCAATTTCTTCTGCACATTGCATGAGCATCTTTCCTATGCCTTTATGCTGTCCTGCACTTTTTGATTTTTTTCCAAGTGCAAGCGCTTTTCCATAAACATGAATCTCTCTCACAATTGCGCAATCTTTAAGTTCTTTTATAAAATTATTATTAATATTATTGTTTATTCTTAATCTTAAAAGCCCAAAAAGGATATTATTCTTATTAACTGCCTGTAAAAAATACTCTGTTCCTTTGCTTGCAGAATACTCGGTTTCTTTGATAGATATTTTATCATCTTCTTTTTCCTCGCTTTTTGCAAATCCAATCTCCCGAAATCTTATTTCTTTTATGTCTGATTTTGAATTCCTTAAATCAAATTCAACATCTTTTCTCAAGTCAATTCTTATTGTTCCTGCAATAAGGAATTCAGGCGGAATTTCTCTCATCACTCTCATAACTCTGCAATATTCTGGTATAATTTTAAAAATTTCAGTTAAGAGCGATTTTGTCTGCTCAAAATTATATGGCTTGTAAATTCCTTTTTTATAATCCTGCTCCAATAAAGCCCCTTTTATAACCTGGCAAGGATAAATTTTTAATTGGTCTGGTTTAAAACTTTCATTAGAAAATAATTCTTTGAACATTTCCAAATCTTTCTTCATTGTAGCTCCAGGAAGTCCGGGCATCATATGATAGCCGACTTTAAATCCTGCCTGTTTTAACCTTGCTGTTGCATCAATAACATCTTTAAGAGTATGTCCTCGATTTATTTTTTTGTAAATCTTGTCATCTAATACTTGCACTCCAAGTTCAACCCGCGTAGCGCCAAATTCAAGGCATCTTTTAATATCTTCTTCAGAAGCAAAATCAGGGCGCGTTTCTATGCATAAGGCAACACATCTGTGTTTTGCTTTTTCATTAAGTTTTTTTGCAGTTTCAAGTGTTTTTGAAACTCGTCCATTAAGCGCATCATAACACCCCTTAATAAAGTTATACTGATAATCTAAAGGATAAGAAAGAAATGTTCCTCCCATGACTATCAGTTCAATTTTATCGGTTGGGTGGTTCATCAGCTTAAATGCCTTTAATCTTGAAAGAATTTGTTCATAGGCAGAATAATTAAGCATTTTTGCCCTTATTACGGGCGGACTTTTTGGAGTATATGACTGGGGAACCTCAAGCATTGGGCAGTATCTGCAAACTCCGTGTGCACAGGGGCGTGGCTTAACCATAACAGCTATGGGTGTGACTCCTGAAATCGTTTTTGTCGGCTTTCTAATCTCTCCTTTTTTAGGCAGTTTCATAAAAATAGCAGGAAATAATACTATAAAAATGCTTTTTCATGCCTTTAATCAAAAAAGAACCGAAAACTATTTAAATAACATTAAATAAGGTTTAATATGGTACTAAAAACGTTTAATTTAGAAGAAGAAACATACAGAAAGTTCTCTGAATTCTGCAGACAGAATGGAATAAGCATGAGCAAGCAAATAGATATTTTTATCAAGGCGCAAATTGAAGAAAAGCCGAAAGTCAGGGAAGAATATTTGCATAGATTGGATAATATAAGACGAGGAAAATTTATTAAAGTAGGAGGCATAGAAGATTTAAAGAAGAGGTATGCCTAATGTCTTATACTCTTGAAATCTCAGAAAAGTTAGATAAAAGATTTGATAAACTTTCTAAAAAAGACAAATCGCAGTTTGAAATACTTACAAGAAAGATTAATGAAATTCTGGAGAATCCTCAAATTGGGGAGCCATTAAGAGGAGATATGGCAGGACAGAGAAGTGTCCATATTCGGCATTTTTGTTTGATTTATGAAATTTTAGAAAATGAAAAAATTATAAGATTGCTTGATTATGACCATCACGATATTGTTTACTCAAAATAACATGGCAAAAAAACAGATCAGCCAAGAGCAAGTATGGGATAAAATTGCGCCGTTCTGGAATAAATACAAGTCAGAGCCAAAATTAAGATATAAACCCAGTTTGCTTAATGATTTCATAAAGAAAACAGATAAAAAAGTGCTTGATTTAGGATGTGGAAGCGGAAGGAATTTTTTCAAATTCAACGGAATTATCTACGGAATTGATTTTTCAGCAGAACAGCTGAAATATGCTGAAGAAAATGCGCAGAAAAAAGGAATAAAAGTCATTCTCACAAAATCAAAAGCAGAGAAAATACCTTTCGAGGATAATTTTTTTGACAAGACAATATTTATAGCAACGCTTCACTGTATAAAAGGAAAACAGAACAGGAAAAAAGTGCTTAAGGAGATTTACCGGGCTCTCAAGCCTAATGGAAAAGTATTGATAACTGCATGGAACAAGAATTCAAAAAGATGGAAGAACAAGCCGAAAGAAACAAAAGTTTCGTGGAATATCAAAGAGAATGAAAAAATATTTAGATATTATTACTTATATTCTTATGAAGAGCTGAAAAAAGAGCTTGAAAAAACTGGATTTAAAGTGACTGAAATAAATAAAATCAATGATGCGAGAAATATCGTGATGATAGGTGAAAAGCCAAAGTTTAAATCTTCCTGATTCTCTTCTTTGAAATAGCATGATTAACAACTTCCAAAGATTTTTTCTGGTTTTTCCAAGTCAGCATTTTTACAGCTTCCTTAAAACCAACCCATTTATACTGAGAATGCTCTCTTTTATCAAGTTTTATTTTTTTGTTTTTAGTTTCAGCAGAATAAAGCTGAAAGGTCTGTCCTATAAATTCCTTTCTGTCTGAAATCTTTTTAGGATATTTATATCTTCCTTTAAATTTATATTCTATAATCTTAACTGGATTTATTCCAGTTTCTTCTTTAAGCTCTCTTTTAACTGCCTTTAAAATGCCCTCGCCTTTCTTAATTCCGCCTTTTGGAAATTCCCATCCCTTCCAGTGAAGTTTTCTTTTTAGCAATAAATATTTAATTTTACCCTTATCATTTGTATAAACAACAATAAACACACCCTTCCTAAAAACGCCTGTTTTAATTGCCATAATATTTAATTGAAAGTCAAAGTTATAAAAGTTGCTATGTTTAAATAGATATTACCTTGGCTTCACCTCGCCTTAATTTGCGCTTTGCGCCAATTTATTCTTTTTCAAATCTACTATCAATTTATACATTGATTCTTCAAATTATTTAATTGATATCAAAGATGAAAGTGATTAATGTAAAAAGAAAATTTGTAGAATTTAAAAGATGTAAAATAAGGAAAAGTTATGGGGTGTTAGCAAAACTAATTATTCGCTCGCCTTTCAACCCATATAGTGCGCACCTTCGGAGCACTTGTTTAATTTTGCAAATCTGCTAATCTGTGACTTGTATATTTAACAGGAAGTATGTAATTAACATTATATTAACTGAAAAGATGTAAAATGAGTGGAAGGTTATAGGATATTAGAAAAATTAGAGTGTTATTAAAACGAAACCTTTAATAGACTAAATTGTTTATTTCTTAAAGTATATTGCTTAAAAATAAAGAGATATATGGAAAGCAAAAACAAATCCTTTGTAACAATAAATGGAAAAGAATGTAGAGAAATAAGTGTTTTTGATCATGGGTTGCTTTACGGAGACGGAGTTTTTGATACATTCAGGGTATTTAATAAAAAAGCATTTATGATAAACGAACATATCAACCGGCTGTTCAATTCTGCTGAAATGATGGGCATTATGCCTCAGTTTTCAAAAGAACAGGTAAAAGAAATGGTAAAAGATGCATATAATAAGTCATCATTTGATGATGCATTCATAAGAATCATAATAACCTGCGGAGTTGGCGAGCAGGGCATCGGAAGTTTGTGCGAGCCAAATGTTATAATTATGGTAACCCAAAGAGAATTCATTCCATTAAAACAGGTTAATGCAGTTATTTCTGAAATAAGAAGAACAAATAAAAATTCAATAAATCCAAAAATAAAATCCCTAAATTACGGCAATCTTGTTCTCGCAGCAATTAATGCAAAAAAATTGGGTGCAGATGAAGCAATACTGTTAAATGAAAGCGGAAAAGTTGCAGAAGCAACAACAAGCAATGTGTTTATTGTTAAAAATGGAAAGATTATTACTCCATCAATTGAATCTGGAATTCTTGAAGGAATAACAAGAAAGGCCGTAATAGAAAACTTTCCTGTAACTGAGAAAAGTTTATCTCCAAAAGAGATTATGTCTGCTGATGAAGTTTTTTTAACAGGAACAGCAAATTTTGTTACAATTGTAAAATCCGTCAACAATCGATTATTTAATACTTCTGCATATGCAGAAAAAGTATTTGAAAGGCTTATGGAGCTGACAAAAAGCGGAGAGCCGCTTTTTGATTGATTTCAAATATTTTCAATTAAACCTTCTTAATTAAAGCAAGAATATTCTGTTTTTTTATTTTAAACTCTCTTGGAGTTAAATTTAAGGAATTATAATCCTTAAAACTTGTCAATAAAGAAATAAGATCATTTATGTAAGTTTCAAGAGAATATTTTTCTATAATTGATTTGTACTTCTTTAAATCTATATTTGAAAAGAATAATAAGGAAATAATATCAATCTTATCCTTTTCTCCTTTCACGCTGTTTCGCCTGTCAATTTCCGCCCCCTGTTTTAATACCAGCAAAGCCTCTGGAATTGCAACATTAAACCCTTCTGTTTTTGCAGAATATTTCTTCAAATCTTCAACAGGAATTGTAAGTTTTGAAAAATAAGAAACATAAATATCAACATCGATTTCTCCAAATTTCATTTCGTATTTTTTAAGATTATCATTCTTTGATAAATTTGCTTTCTTAAGTATCTGCATCTCTTCTATATCTACTGCAATGTCAATATCTTTGGATTTCTGCTGTTTTGTCCAAAGATATGTTGCCCATCCGCCAATAAGTATAAAATCATATTTTTTTCTTAATTCCTGCAAAATTCCCCAGCTTTTTTCTGTTAGTTGTGAGTTCCAAAACTTCATTTTATACTCCTAAATTTTTCTCCAAGGCATTTAAAAAATCCTTTGCATACCATTCTTTTAAATTCCATAAGTCAACAAAGAGCTGTGATAAAGGAAGTTTTGCATAACTATCTAAGAGAGCGTCTTTTTTTAATATAAATAAGTTTGCATTTTTTTCAGAAGTCTTAAACTTTTCTATTCTTTTTTTTATTGTTTCTAATTCTAATTCATCGGCATAAACATAAACTTCTGAATAATCAGCAGGAACATCTTTAAAATTAAGTTTATAAAAAGTATATGCTGTAAAAAAAACATTGGGCATCATCCTTTCTATATCTCTTACGGGCGCGTCAATTCTTGTCTTAAAAATTGTATCTTTTTCCAAATTTCTAACAGAAGCCCAAAGATAAAGAATTTTTTTCAAATCAAGAATGTCAAAACTTCTCTGGCTAATTTTTACTGCCCCTACCCTATTAAGAGTTTTTACTGCTGAATTAACAATGCTCAAAGACAAATTAAGCTTTTTTGACAGTTCTGACTGTGTAAGCTTTTTTTCTTTTTTTTCAATCTCTCTAAACAATATTTCGCGATATACAAGTTCTATTTGCTTCATTTTTATCTTTCTAAATTAGATTATCTTTATTTATAAACCTTTCTGTTTTTATAGAAAGATAGATAAATATAACAAAACAAAAATAGAAAGGCAAATAACCATAGACAACATCCAATAAAATATCTTAATTCAAAATCCATTAAATCTTCTTGACCACATCAAACAAACTAACCTGCTCAAATTTCAGTATTGAATGTGTTTTGTCATCAATATGCACCTTAATTATTCCCATATCCGTTGTAATGCAGTTAAGGTTCCATACAAGGCAGTCATCAGTATTCTGAACAACTGCAATAATCTTCTGAAGTTTTTTTGTAACTGTCTGATTTTTCATTTCATCTTCAACAAGTCCTTTCAGAATATCCAGATCAATATTTATTTTCTCTTTTATTTCCTTTGGAGTCTTTGAGTTTGACGGCTCTGCCGGCTTCAATATAACAGAATTCCCATCAAGCACAAAAGTAACCATCTTGCTGGATTTAGGTGAATAATAATCTACTTGGTGCAGGTTTTTTCCAGAAGCCAAATCAATAACAAAAAATCCTGCTGAAAGAAAGGCATCTGGATTTTTTGATTTAAAATCCTTGAACTGCTTTGAATTATTCAATTTTTTAAGATAGGGCTGTATTTTCATTTTCTAACCTCTTTTACTCCTTATCATTTTCTCTCCTTAATTTCTTCTTTAATTGATTTAATAAATTTTTCTATACTCTCAGAAACTATCTGTTTGTCTCCTCTTTTCCGCACAGCGAGAGTATTCTCTTTTTCTTCTTTGTCTCCTACCACAATTATATATGGAATTCTCTGAATTTCAGCTTCTCTTATCTTTCCATTCAAAGGCACAGAATTAAAGTCAGAGTCAATTCTTAATGCAGGAATTTCTTTTTTCAGTTTTTCAATTACTCTTTTGGCTTGCTCTGTATTTCTGTCTGTAAAATTAATCATCCTTATTTGTATCGGTGCAAGCCATGTTGGAAGCATTCCATTAGTGTGCTCTAATAAAATTCCTATAAATCTTTCAATACTTCCATATAAAACCCTGTGAATCATAACAGGCCTTTGTTCGCGGTTATAATTGTCAATGTAAGTTAAATCAAATCTTTCAGGCATTGCAAAATCAAGCTGAATTGTTGCGCACTGCCATGTTCTTCCAAGAGAGTCTTTTATATGAAAATCAATTTTAGGCCCGTAAAATGCGCCGTCGCCTTTATTGATTTTATAGTCCCTCTTTTTATTTTTCAGAACTTTTTCAAGGATTTTTTCTGCAAGGTTCCATAAACTTTCATCTCCAATTCTTTTTTCAGGGCGTGTAGAAAGCTCAACATGGTATGAAAATCCAAACTTAGAGTACAACTCGTCAATGAGTTTCATAATATTTTCGATTTCCTTTTCAACTTGTTCTTCTGTACAGAAGATATGAGCATCATCTTGTGTGAATTTTACGAGTCTAAACAATCCTGCTAAAACCCCTGAAAGCTCCTGTCTGTGCACAATTCCAAGCTCTCCAACTCTTAATGGAAGTTCTTTGTAGGATTTTGGTTTATTTTTATAAACGAGCATTCCACCAGGGCAGTTCATCGGCTTGACTGCAAATTTCCTGTTTTCATATTCGGTCAAGAAAATATTGTCCTTATATTTTTCCCAATGCCCTGAAATTTTCCATAATTTCTCGTCTAATATCTGCGGAGTGGATATTTCTTGATAGCCTGCCTGTTCATGAATTTCTCTCCAGTAATTTATAAGCTCATTATAAATAATCAGTCCGTTATTATGCCAGAAAACCATTCCAGGTGCAACTTCTGAAAAGCTAAGCAAATCCATTTTCTGCCCAAGAATTCTATGGTCATTTTCCTTTAATTTTGAATTATCGAGTTTTATTTTTGATATTTCTTTCAAAAGCCGTTTGTAATCATATTTCTCTTCTTTAGCTTCTGTTTTTTTATAATCTTTTTTTTCTTCTGAATTTATCTGTCTGCTTAACTCGCTTAATGGATGCCCTTTTACTTTTAATTCAAATTCCTTGTAATATCCAAACGGCGCTTTTTCAACAATCTTAAATTCTTTCTTTAACAAAGCAGCTGCTTTTTCAAGAAGCTCTTTTGCAGTTTCAGGAGATGCAAGATTGCTGCTTAAATGTGCATAAGGATAAAGTACAATATTTTCAGATTTCACCTGCCTTGCAATATCTTTTATATTTTCAATCAGCTTCGGAATATTTTCAGCCAAATCGCCTTCTTCAAATGCAGTAAGCACAACTAACGGCTCTTTAATCTCTTTTTCTTTATCTTCCCCTTTGCCGAGCTCTGCTGACTTAAGCGCCTTTTTCAACGGCTTAAACTTGATATAATCGCAGTGAAGCGTGATTATTTTCATACTATTAGTAAATTAAAGGCGTTTATAAAATTTCGTTATTTGAATTGTATTCTTTCAAAACTGCTCATAGAAAGCTTTAAATATAGCCACTTTTAAGTAGTATTGACATATAAATAATAAAGTAACTAATAAGTAGTTACAATTAATTAAATGAGGAATTCAAAAAACAGGCAACAAAAAGGATTTATGGAAAATCTAGCCAATGCTCTCTGGATGACAGCAATAGGGACGGGAATTACTTTTAGTTCATTAATTAACGCAGAATATGCAAAACAGCAAAAAACCATTGAATTTGGAAGAGCATATGATGAAAATTTAGCAATTGCTCAGAAAAATTTAGAAAGAAAAATGCAAGACGATGGCGGAATATCTGTTTTAACACCAGTAAAAGACTGGATGGGAGAATACTATCCTGAATTTTATGATACAAATAAAAAAACAATTGATTTACTCGCAGAAATGATTTATGCAGAAGCAAGAGAACACTATCAAGACAGAGAATACCTGCACAAAGTTGGAAGTGTCGCAGTTGTCAGAGCAGTAAAAGGAGAAAAAAGATTAAGCGACATTGTATATAAAAGAAAGCAATTTAGCTACACAAATTCAAATGACCCAAACAGCACAATAGTTGGAAATGCAGAAACTCATTCAAAAAGAAATTCTATTGATGAAAAGGCATACAAGGCGTGCAAAGAGGTTGCAGAAAGTTTAGTATGGTATGGAACAGATGAATCTGCAAATCATTACTGGGCAGATATTGTTTCAGAGCCAGATTGGGCAAAAGGGCAGACTCCAATTGATATATACACGGACAGCAAAGGACATGTAACGAGATTTTATGATATCAAAAGATAAAGAGGATATTGGCGGGTTAAAAAGACATGAGAATAAATTTAGATGATTGATGCATTAACTTTTAGGGGCTTTAGCTTATATTAAGAATAAAAAAGATTATGTAAAAAATAAAAAACCCAATAGACAAACCTAAAATAAGAAAAATTATGGGATGATTGCAGAATAAAACAAAATCTCTTCCTGCTATATTTTTTCTAAGAGAATAACTTTTTTAATTCAAATTAACCCTTTATACACAAACTCTCTGATTCTCTTTTTTGCAAGCTCGCGCTTTTTCTGATGCTCCTTTAGAAAAGCATTGATTTTTTTTATTGTAATATCTTTTAATTCTCCTGTGAGCATTTCCCCGTTTCTGTATTTTTTTTCAATTTCTGCAAGTTTTTTATCATCTGGCTCAAAAAGCATTTTTAGATATTGGAAGCATATATCAATTTCAGGATTTCCGCCTTTTTTCCTGTGCTCTTCAATCGTTGCCTGTCCTCCTGAAAAAGCATATTTTTTTATTTTTCTTTCAACTTCTTTTTCATTATCTGTTGTGAAAATTGCCATTTCTTCTGATGAAGACATTTTTCCATCAGCCCCTGTGAGGGGTGGAAGAAATAAACATTGGATTGAAGCTGGCTTGTAATGTCCAATTCTCGGCATTATATCACGCGTTATTCTGAAATGCGGATCCTGGTCTATTGCATGAGGAATTAAACAAGGAATTTCTTTTTTAGCGATAACAGAAGGAAGAAATGAAGGAACTGCCTGCATTGCAGTATAAAAAATGCTTCCGATATTTGTCTGTTCGTTCATTCCAAAAGAAGCGCGCACCATTGAAAAATTTATTTTCTTGGCAACTTTGCATGCTTCTTTATACATCAAGCCCGCGTGTTTTGTATCAATGATAAAATGTGTTTTCTTTGGATTAAACCCAAGTGCAATCACATCAAGCATATTTTGCTCAAGATACTCTGCTATTTTTTCAAAATCAAGATTTTCCTTGAATAAAAATTTCTCCTCATCAGGAAACTGAAACCATAATTCAACATCAAATTTATCCTGAAGCCATTTTGTGAAAATCCACGGAAGCAAATGCCCTAAATGGATTTTTCCAGAAGGTGCTCTTCCAGTATAAAGAAAAAACTTGTTTCCTTTTTCATATTCATCCAAAATCCATTTTAAATCACGATGCGCAAAAAAAATTCCTCTTCTAAGCATAAAATGGCTTTCTCCCGCAATATTCTCAATACGCTTGATTGATTTTTCATCAATACTGCTCACTCCAAATTCTTTGATAACTTTGTTATAATCCACTTTTCCTGAAACTTCCCACGGAGTTACCTTTGCATCTTTTTTCATTTATTTCTAAGTCAGTGTTTGTTTATAAAAGTTGCCAAGATACTTAAATTTCAAACACACCAATAACCTTTAAATATACGTTCTATGTTAATAATTTATGAATAAAAGATTGGTGATGCTCATATTTTTAAGTTTTGCAATAATCTCTGCTTTTGCAGATGCAAAAGTGTTTTATATTGAACAGCCGGCAAGCGCATACAGCATTGGAGATACTCTATCTGTTAAAATCGGCACAGATGGCGCAGAAAGCTGGGTTAGTGTTGATTTAATTTGTGGAAATAAAACAAAAATGCTGTATTATCATCACCTGACAAAAACAGATGTTTCTGCAGAAATCACTGCACCCCTGACAAAAGAATTTCTTGGAGGATTATCAGGAAGCTGTTATCTTTCAATAATTTCTGATGCTGAAGAAAAGAAAAGCATAACATTTGATATAAGCGGGGAAATAATCCCAAATATAAATTTTGGCTCTGAAAATTTTATGCCTGGAGAAAATGCTGCATTCACAGGAAGTGCAAAAAAAACAAATGGCAAGGAAACCAATGGTTTTGCAGAAATTAAAATTCCTATAGCAGAACTTAATATCATTGTGCCTGTTGTAAAAGACCAATTTTCTGGAAATCTTTCTCTGTCAGATTCAATTGCATCAGGAGAGTATTCAGTTGATTTATTTGTCTATGAAAAAAATGAAAAAGACGAAATAACAAATTTCGGCTCTTCAAACTCAACAATAACAATTCTCCAAAAACCTACAATGCTAATAATTGATGCCCCAAAAAAAATAACTCCTGGGCAGAATTTTGAATTTAAAATAATCCTTAGTGATCAGACAGGCAACACTATGGACGGGAAAACAATGGCATTTAAATTAAGAGATGCAAATGGAAATGAAATATACTCTGGAATAGGAAAAACAGGAGAGGCGAATAATGTTGAAATAAAAAAAGATGCTGTTTATGGAAACTGGAATTTAAGTGCAATTTCAGAAGAGATAATTGAAATGCAATCAGTTTATATAGAGCAATATTCTGAAGCAATATTTACCATTGCAAATGGTACATTAAGAATACAGAATATAGGAAATGTTCCTTACAACAAGCCAGTTGAAGTTAAGATAGGAGATTATAAAGAGATAAAAGAGGTAAATTTAAGCATAGGTGGCTCTGTGGATTTCAAACTTTCTGCCCCAGACGGCACTTATACTGTTGGAGTAAATGACGGAATATCTTCAATGGAAAACAGCGTTGCGCTTACAGGAAAATCAATTTCAATTGGCTCCTCAAAATTCGACACTTTAGATTTTCTTAAAAGTAACAAATTGCTGTGGATATTTGTTATTTCAGTTTTTCTTTTGTTCCTTCTTATTTCTTCAAGAAAAATGATAAAAGAAAAAATTGCTGATATAAAGGGTTCAAGAAGAACAAACTCTATTGACATAAATAATGCTATGCCTTCAAAAAGCAATGTAATGAAGGTTATTCCTGGAGAAAGAAAGTCAATTATTGAAAGCACCAGCCCTTATGCAACGCACGCGATGGTTATCGACGGAGAAAGGCAGACTGCTGGATTAATTGCACTAAAAATAAAAAACAGCCAAGAAATAAATGCCTCTGGCTCGAATGCAAAAGAAACTATAAACAAAGCAATAAATCTGATTACTGATAATAAAGGGAAGGTTTACAGAGTTGGCGACTTTATCATTGGGATATTTGCCCCTACAATAACAAGAACCTTTGAAAACAGCTTTAATGCAATCAAAATCTCTAAAGAGATTTCTCAATTATTAAACAATCACAATAACAGATATGTCCAAAAAATAAAATTTGGTATAGGAATAAGCGAGGGAGATATAATTGCAAAAAAAGAAAATGGAAAGCTTAACTTCACTCCTTTAGGAAGCGCACTTTCAAATGCAAAAACAATTGCAGAAATGGCAGAAAACAGTGTTCTTTTAAGCGAAGGAATGCAGAGAAAGGCAATGTCCAAAGTAAAAACAATTCCAAATGCAGAAAGATTTGGAGTTAAAACTTATGCCCTCAATGAAATAGTTGACAGAGAAAACAATGCAAAATTCATAAGCAAATTTCTTGACAGAAATCCTGAATACAAGAAGATGAACGATTACAGGAAATGGTAAAAATAAAACAATTTTGCTCACATGTTTATTCTGCAAATCCTTAATATCGCAAAACCATTTGTGTATACTCCACACTAAACACTTTAACTTAAATTAAAATAATATAAAATATCACTGCCTTAATTCTCTTAAATACAAAAGCGGATTTTTCTTCGCAGGAAGAACTCCTGTGCATACTTCTTTTATATGAGGTATAAACAATAATGAGAATACACCTCTTGCAATGGCTGAAATAAGGAAAATAAACAAAAATACATTCATAAACTGAATGCTAGAATATTGTGCTATTATTCCTCCAAGAGCTGCACCAATAAAAACTCCTGCTCCGTTCAATATGCTGTAATATGCAACAACAATCCCTCTTCTTGGAACAGTAACAGCATCATAAATAAAATTAGATGCGGCAAGATTAAATGCAGCCCAGCCAATGCCAGATATAAGCTGAGGCACAAGAATCAGATATATTGGACTTTTAGAAAAAAGCCATAAAGCGGGAAGTATTGAAATAAAAACACTCCCAATTTTTAGCATTTCTCTGTTTCCATATCGGTCAGCAAACTTCCCCCAGAAGGGGATAAAAATTATTGAAAAAATAGTTGCAGACAGATTAACCGCAGTGAACCATAAAGGATTAAGCTGCAAATCATTCCACATATAAACTGCAAAAAACGGCCCTGCAATATTCACACTAAGGGTAATCGCCACGATATAAAGAGTAAATCTGCCAAAATTATTCGATGGGGCTTTTTTTATAAACTGCCAGAATGAAAAATAATATCCTTTTTCAAGTTTTATTTTTGGTACGTAATGCCTGCTTAAAAAATATGCAGATATATATCTAAAAACAGCAGAAATTGCAAAGAGAATTATAAATCCATAAATAATCAGCCCCCATTCTTTTGTGTAATATAACAAAATTGCAGCAATAGACGCTGCAGCAATTGAAACAATCCCGCTTACCCTATTTCTTTTTGAAAAATACTTTCCTCTTATTTTTTGCGGAACTGCATCGCCCATAAGGGAAAACCAGGCAGGTCCTCCAAATGAGCCAAAAAGAGCATACAATACATAAGCACATATCAAAAGAGGAATAAGATATTCTGTCTTTCCATGCTTAAGAAAGATAAATCCCAGAGATAAAAGCGCTATCCACATAGAGGCCTGAAATATCACAGCAGTTACAACTATCCTCTTTCTGGGATATTTTTCCATAAGCTTGCTGCCGAAAATTTGTGAAATAGGGCCTATAAATCCCCCAAGACTCGAAAGAAGCCCTACCTGAAAGTTATTTGCCTGAAGTTCAATAGCATAAGGCGTGATATAAGAATCTCCTGCTCCTGACATTACAGAAGCGCTTGCTCCTTCGATTATAGATAACTTTCTTGTTTTCTCAAATCTTTTATCTTCAGAAACTAAATTTAAATCCTCATTTTCCATATCTGCAAAAGTCAATACTTTTCAAAGTATATGTCTTTATTCCTCACCCCTGATTTCACAAGAAGCATCTTTACAGAACCTACCATTTCACCCATCCCGCATATATAAAAATCAGCATTTTCAAGCATCTTTATATTTTTTTTAATAATATCCTGAACATGTCCTCTTTTTCTCTTTGCAGGCGCATTGCTGAACACTGGAAAATATTTAAAATTTAAATATCTCTTTTTAATATTCCTAAATTCCGCTTTGCATAGTTCATCTTCAGCATTCCTGTATCCTGCAATAAGGAAGATTTTATTTTTAAATCTATTCTTGAGAATAAAAGGGATTATAGAACAAAAAGGAGCTATTCCAACACCTGCTGAAACAAAAACAATCTTCTTTTTAACAGATTTTTTATTTAACATAAATTTTCCAAGAGGGCCTAAAATTTCAATAACCTGCCCTTTTTTAAGTTCATAAACAGCTTTTGAAGATTTGCTTCCTTTATTCAGCTTAATCAGCAGCCTAATACTCCCTTTTCCAGGCACAGAAGCAATTGAATATGGCCTGCGTAAAGTATTATTAAAAAGAATAGAAATATACTGCCCAGGAATAAAAGAGAAGTTGTCTGGAACAGAAAAAGCAATAATTCTCAGAGAATTGCCTTGTTTTTTTATATCCAGTACTTTTGATTTAAACATTTTTGATTTAGTATGTTTATTAATCAATTGTGCCATATAGAGTAAAAATTCACAAAGCTTAAATAGTTAACGATATTTAATAAACCACTATGAAAATAATGCCACAAGAAATTGATGTATGGTATGTTCTGCCTGCTTTAAGAAAAGAGATAGCAAAAGCTTGGATAAAAAAACATAAATTAAAGCAAAAAGAATGCGCAAAGATATTTGGAATAACAGAAGCTGCAGTTTCGCAGTACATGACGTCAAAAAGAGCTGATGAAATCAGCTTTTCAAAAGAAGAATTAAAAATTATAAAAGAATATGCCGATAAAATAATAAAAGATAAAAAAAGTGTCCATAAACATTTATATGCTCTATGCAGAAAAGTGCATGCAACAGGAAATATCTGCAAGCTTCACCGAAAGAAAGACGGAGAAGTTCCGCACAAGTGTGATTTGTGCATGAAATAATTTTTTGGTTTTAACCCCTTATTCTGTTAATATCCTATAATTTCCCAACATTTAAGGTTTGCACCTTGGAATTTATTTTTTTGTTTAAAATCCAATTAGCTAAATATTTTAATCAAGATGTATAAATTTAAAATATCAATAAATCAGCAGATTAAGGATTTGCAAAATAAACAAGTGAGCCGAGCGATTGCACGAGCTAAATTCGTTTAATACAATGAGCGCAATCGTGAGTATAGCGAACCATATTCTTCTAACATCTCATAACTTTTCCACATCTATTGTCTTTTTATGGGTGTTCTTTTTTGATTTTTACATTAATCCCCTTTATCTTTTTATTTTTTTATATAAATTAATGTTGTACCAAGCGAATAGCAGATTTGCAAAGGTCATTAATTCTCCATCATCTTCTCTGAAGAATAATCCTCTGCCTTGAATTCTTTTCCTGAATTAATCAGCTCAAAAAATTTATTAAAATCTATGAATGTTTTTTTATTTAAAGATTTTTTTGCAATAAGCACTGCCCTGCTTGGAATGTGTTCTGCGATATACTCGTAATCTGGCAGAAACTTGAGCAGTTCTTTTGAAAATTCCTGAACCTCTTTCATTGACGGCATATTGCTTAATTTATAATTTGCTCTTCCTCCTCCTATCCACATATATGATTTTAATTCAACAAAATCAGGCATTCCTTTTTGCATTAATTTCGCATATTCACCAGCATTGCACATATTCTCATTTTTTATCATTGTAAGCCGTATGCAGGTGCGGTAATTTCTTGTTTTTAATAAATCTAAAGAATTATTCATTCTCTCCCAGAAATCATCGAAAAGCGGATTATCAATTTTTTTAAGAAGCGCCTTATTCGGCGCATCAATGCTTAAGTATAATTGAGTTGCATTTTCTATTTCTTTTATTTTTTCAGGATATTGGGCATTTGTGACAAGAAATGTGGAAATTCTTCTTTTATGAAACTCTTTCAAAAGTTCATTTATTTTAGGATAAGCGATTGGCTCGCCTGTAAGTGATAAAGCAACATGCCGAACATTTTCCATTTCTTTAACAAGAGTTTTGTCTGCTTTATCACTTCCTTTAAATCCTTGCAGAAGTTTCACATGGGTTTTTATAGAATCACTGGCTATTTCGTCAGGCGCATCAATGCTTCCATACCATTTATCTGAAACAGGAGCTTTTAATCCCCTCCAGCAGAATTTGCATCTTGAAGCACAGAAAAACGATGTTGTCATCTGAAGGCACTGATGGCTTCTAATTCCATAAAACTTATATTTATAACACTCTCCTTTTCTAGAAAGCATGTTTCTTGTCCATTGGCAGGTTTTAACAGCAGAATGATTTCCAACTATCCTATAACCCTGCTTTTCCAAAACATTTTCCTGTCCTTTTGTGAGCTGTTCAGACGGCATTTATGAATAAACTAATAAGCAATTTAAAAGGTTGCGGTTAACATTATAAACTTTTTATTAAATTAATTTATCAAATTGAAAAAAGAAAATTAAAAGAAAAAGAATAAAAATCAAATGTTATTAATCACAGCAGATGACTTCAACCCTAGTCAATGTAGCAGTCCCAGGAGGATTCTCATCATCATCTATATAATCCTCAAAATTATTATTGCAAGGAATATAATGATGTTCTACATACATTAATTGTTCTGCAGTACTATTAACTAAAGTCAAAGTTACTTCTGAAATCAAACATTTATTATGGAGATTTTCCCTGCAATAAGCAGTTCCATTTTGCGCTGCAACTGAAACAAAAGAATTACCATTGCAATTTTTTGGAAATCCAGAAATATCTCTTAATTTTGCATCAATATCTGCCTTTGTATATACGTAAGCCCCTGTTGTTGCTTTTTTTACTCTTATCACATCTCCTGTAATTCCTGCAGTAATTAAACTCATAACCACTGCAATAATTACCACAACTGCAATCACTCCAACCCACTCTTTACTTTTCATTTTATCACCTCCTTTCACTCAATTTTAAAATTCCTGCTTATCTTTATGAAAGCAAGATTAACATTTTAAAGAAATTATATATATATATCTTTCTGTGATAATGTTTTTTGGAGGAATATCCGGCTCGCTCACTCCGTTCGCTCGCCATAAGTGAAATTAGTGGCTCATTTCATTCGCCCATTTATTTTGCAAATCTCACCCATTGATTTATTCGAATTATTATATTTTTAAAATATTGAAGATAAAAAGCACCAATGAACAAGCTTAAAATAAAGCAAAATTATGGGATGTTAGAAAAATAAATATTGTGCTCGCCTGCTGCTCACGATTGTACTCACTGAATATATTGTCTAATTAGGTTCATCCAATCGCTCGGGCTCGCCATAATTAGTGCGCTTCGCGCTTGTTTTATTCTGCAAATCTGCGAACTCATTTATACATCAATTATTTTAAATTTTTTAATTTATACTAAGGTAAAAATAATTTTATGAAATGAAAACTCTCATAAAAAGACCTAAAATGTGAGTAAGATATGGGGTGCTAACAAAATAAATTTCAGCTCACCTGCTTATAAAGATTTAAATATCTGCATCTTCTCCAAGTTTTACACTAACCTCTTTTCCTTGAAACATTATATCTCCCTTGCGTTTTCAATTGCCTTTCTTAATTTAGGACTTGGATTATAAATCCATAATATTCCTTTATGGCTGTCAATTATCATTCCTTTTTCTTCTAAGTATCTTAAAATAAGGTTTAAGGTCTGATGCATAATCTTAGCTGGCAACCTCCTCTTCAATTCTTCTCTGTCTATCATCACATCTGCATTTTTTAGAATTTTTTCCACCATTAACATTGTTCTTAGATTAGGATAATGGATTACGCCTTTTAAATTATATATCTCCATATTATTCTTTATATAAGATTATATATAAATCTTTCGTTTTATCATTTATTCTATTTAATCAATCAGTCAACATTAAATAACATTCACAAGAAATAAATACTTGCTTCGCCTTTAATAAAAATGGAAAGCGAACAAATAAGTCCTTTGGAAAGAGATATAATTGGGGTAATGGAATCAGAAAGAAAAAGAAAACACTCATCAGGATATCAAGGAATGACTGGAGAAAGCATTGCAAGAGAAATTAGAGTATTATATCCCTCATTAAACGATGAACAAGTTTATGACGCCCTAAAGTTAATAATGTGTGGAATCAAAGTGCGCAGCAAAGATTATAGAAAAAGCCCACATAATGCACATTATAGGTTAAGAAGGAAAGGAATGAAGTTGCAGTAAAAATAAAAGCAAATTAGAAAAGTTATTTTGTTAACATCTCACAACTTTGCCTTATTTCACCTCTTTTAATTTAAGATTTTTCTTTGATTATTTTAACATCATTAATTAAAGCGCCCAAAAACCAATGTACTCGTGGCGTAGGATTTGCAAAAGAATAAAACAAGCGCGCCCGAAGGGCGCGCCATCTTAAATAAGGCGAGCGAGTGAAACGAGCGAACACAAATACTTTTTTTAAACACCCCATACTTTTCCATTATTTTAGATTTGTTCATTGGGGCTTTTTATTTTAGAAAAGATTATTCAGGGACAAATTTTCCTTTCAACCTGCATTCATAGGTTAAATTAGCTACTGGTAAAAATAATGGATAACTTTTCTCTTGGGGGCAGTACATTTTATCATTTCCTCCCATTAATCTAACAACTAAAGGATCATTACTTAAATTCAACATGTTTAAGTTCAAAACACGCAAACCAACATACTTAAATCTTCCAATAGGTAATTCTTGACTGAAACAAGGCAAGGAAGCGAATTCCTTAGGGGAAAGTTCTTTTCCAACTAATCTTTCCAGGCATTCCAACCCCGTGGAAATTGCATCATTAGTCAAAGCCTCATGAACTATGCTGGTAGTATCTTCAAAAGAGACATATCTTTCTACATTATCGTGCGTTCTTTGAAAACTCCAAATCTTCTTATCAAATAAAAAATTATTCCCCTCATCATCAAAATTTCTGGGTTTGCTTGATATTCTATGTCTAAAATACTCCTTTACTTCAAAAGGAATTTCTGGATTATTGCACTCAGTTTCTATTTTAAAGGGAAAAATCCCTTTTCTTCTTCTGACTTTCATAGGATATTCTTTAAATGTAGAATGTAATCTAACAATCTTCGGAATTTCAACTATCTGAAATCTTGTAAATTTTACAACAGGATAATCCATAAAATTTCTAATCTCTCTTTCACACCTCTCGCATTTTGGATATTGCACTTGTTGAATGGGATTTTTACTAAGATAACTTTCAGTTCCTCTTAAAGCTGCAGACAAGGATTCAACCATTAAAATAACCCGATTTACTAACTTAAAAATATTTATATAGTCCCATTTTCTCTAAAATCTATGGCTGAACTAATCAAAAAGAAAAAAAGCGTCCATGTTAAAGACGGAGATAAAATCCTGGATGCAGCAGAAGAGCTTGGAGTTTTATTCGGATGTCAGGATGGCAGATGCGGAGCATGCAGAATAGAAGTTTTAGAGGGGACGGAAAATTTGTCTGACAGAACAGAAGCAGAAAAAGACATGGAGCTTGAACCGCCTTTCAGATTGGCATGCCAGTGCAGAATCAAAAAAGGAAAGGTTAAAATAAAGGTTTAACCTTAAATTAATAATCTTAAAATGGAAAAAGACATAGGAAAAATAAAAAAGAACGAAAACACAGAGATTATTGTGAGAATTGACGACTTTGGCGGGAAAACAGGAGTTACTATAAGAGAGTTTGTAACAGGAGAAAGATATACAGGATTCACAAAAGCAGGAACAAGAATTCCCGCAGATAAATTCCTGGAATTCAGAGAATTAGTGAATAAAATAAACCTCTCTGAATTAACTTCTGAAGAAAAAACTTCCTCAGAAAAGCCAACTAAAAAAAGCAAAACAGTTAAGGAAGAGCCAAAAAAAGAAATTGAAGAGGATTACTAAATAACCAAGGTTATGGTTATTTACTTATCATCTCAAGCGCCGTCGCAGGCGCAAACGCATCTCTTATATTAATCAGCGCTTTTTCAGTTGTTGTAATATCATCTGTTCCAATTCTCGGGCAGGCAGTATTTACCCAGCATTCTATAAAAGGATAATTTTCAAGTTGTTTTAAATCAAATGTATTGTCAGTAAAAATAAATGCTTTTTTTCCTTGTTTTTTAAGAACTTCTTTTAACCTTAATGCAAGATTAATATACTGCTGTCCTGGTTTTGTTGTTACAAGAATTCCAATTTTAAAAGAATTAATGTAAATCCTTAAATTTCTCTTCATTTTATTAATTTGTATCTTTATCTCTTTTTCAGTTAAAATACTCATTTTTTCTGCAACACAATCCCAAATAAGCACTGGTTTGATTTCCTTAAAATTAATTTGTGAAAGAAGCAGTGCTTTTGGATGAAATAACCCATCACCAACATAAAGAATAACCTCAGATTTCTGAATAATCGGTCTTTCAAAGCTGTCTGCATAGCAGTCACATCCGAGAATCTGCACCCCTCCATCTGTTCTCTTTGCCTTTGTGATATTTACAGAAATTCCAAGATTTTTTAGCTGAGATTTTACAGAATCCAACTCTGTGAATTGCGAACTTGCAAATAAAGCCACAGAGGTTATTTTTTGTTTTTTAAAATATTCAAGAACTTCTTTTCCAAGTTTTATTTCTCCTGCCCATTTTGCATTTATGTATTCTATTCTTACCATTTTTCTGCCTTCCAATATTTATTATGCCCAAAATGAACCATCAAATCAATCCCCATTACTTCGAGCCCAAAAGGCAAATCGCAAGCGCCAAAACAGCTTGAAAACCAGATAAAAACTTTGGCGTTTGTTTTTTGTTCAAGATAATCAACTATTTCTTCTGCTTTTGTTTTCAATCCATCTGGAAGCTGAACTAAAACTCTCTGTGCTTTCAGAAAGTTTATTCTTTCAACAACCTTATCAAGTTCTAAGTGATACATAAAAAGAGCACAAAATCACACTATAAAAAGGTTATTAAATAAGCTAATGCGGAAAATCAAATGGCTTTAACACAAAAAGAAACCCTTGCCGTAGGAATGTATAATGATTGTATTGAACTTGGAAAAAAGGCGCATTCTGATGAAAAAATGGAATTAGCATTAAAATACTATGCCTCTTCATGGGGATTTGCAAAGGTTTTAGAAGATTTATCAAAAATGATAGAATCAGATAGATTAATTTTAGAATGTGGAGGCGATTCTGATTTGATTGCTTCTTTACATGAATATGGTGAAGAAACTGCAAGATTTTGTTATGATTTGGGCAATAAAGTCAATAAAATATTTAAAAAACCAAAAATAAATGACGGTTTTTCACCTCCAAAAGGCATTTTTTAACTCACCAGCATTTTTGCAAGTGTTTATCTTTCTTCTCAACTCTGCGCCATTTCTCATCCCTTTTGTAAAATAAACTGCCTGCCTTTTTATCTGGCTAAAACTAATTTTATGCTTTTCTGCAAGTTTCAAATATTCGAGAAAAAGCTGTTTTTTATTAGGGCTTTTTTCGTATTTTCCTTTTTTAAGATAATCCTTAATCTGCCTGAATAAGTAAGGATTTCCTATTGCGCCGCGCGCAATCATTATATAATCAACCCCTGATTCTTCAAGGCACTTTTTAAAATCCTCAGGTGTAAAAACATCGCCGTTTCCTATAACTGGGATTTTTACTGCTTTTTTAACTTCTTGAATTATTTCCCAGTCTGCTTTTCCAGAAAATCCTTGTTTTTGTGTTCTTCCGTGAATTGTTATTGCAGATGCGCCTGCTTTTTCTGCAATCTTTGCAACTTCAACGGCATTAATATTCTTTTCATCAATTCCTTTTCTTATTTTCACACTCACAGGAACTTTAACAACAGATGATAATTTTTTTACAATTTCATAAATCTTTTGCGGACTTTTTAATAGTTCGCTTCCTGCGCCTATTTTAATAACTTTCCACGCGGGGCATCCGCAGTTTATATCAATAATATCAAATTTCTTTTCAAGAAATTTTGCAGATTTAATGAGCTCATCAGTGTTATTTCCAAAAATTTGAACAGCAGTTGGTTTTTCTGTTTTATCTGTCTTGAGCATTTCAATTGATTTTTTGTTTTTTCTTGCAAGTCCTGCACTGCTGACAAATTCAGTATAAGTTAATCCTGCTCCGTATTTCCTGCACAAAACCCTAAATGCAACATCTGTAACTCCTGCCATTGGAGAGAGTATTGCTTTTGATTTTAGTTTAGGAAATGACTTTTTCATCAGATTACAAAAGATTATTTGATTATAAATGTTATATATGGCTCGCCTGCTGCTTGCGATTGCACTTATTGTATAAACTTCTTTAGCTTGTACAATCGCTCGGGCTCGTCATAAAGGCAATTAGTGACTCCCTCGTTCCACTCGCTCGCTTATCTATTTTTGCAAATCCCTAATCCGCTTTATACATTGGTTCTTCAAATATTTTAATTAATATTTAATAAAATAAAAAAGCTTCAATGAAAAAATGTAAAGGGGAAAAGAATGAAATGTTACCAGAAGAGAATTTTTAAGTAAAATCAATTCAAGACATTTTCAAAAAGCTCTTCAACTTTTTTCCAATTCACAACATTCCACCATGCAGAAATGTAGTCAGCTCTTTTATTCTGGTATTTTAAATAATAAGCATGTTCCCAGACATCAAGACAGAGGATTGGTATTTTTCCGTCGCTGATTGGAGAATCCTGATTTTTTGTTGAAACAATTTCAAGCTCTTTACTCTCATCAATCACAAGCCAAATCCATCCGCTTCCAAAAAGCCCGAGAGATGCATTTGAAAAGTCCTGTTTGAAATTATTGAAGCTTTTCCATTTTGCATTTATTGCCTTGATTAATGAATTATTTGGCAATGCGCCTCCATTAGGTGACATTATCTGCCAAAAAAGACTATGGTTTGCATATCCACCCCCATTGTTCACAACAGCATTCCGGATGTTTCCAGGAATATTCTCAATATCTGAAAGAATTTCATTTATTTCCTTATTATCTAATTCAGTTCCTTCAACTGCTTTATTCAACTTATCCAAATATGCCTGATGATGCTTTGTATAATGTATTTCCATTGTTTTTGCATCTATCCATGGCTCTAATGCACCATATTCATATTTTAACTTTGGAAGTTCAAAAATCATTTTTCACATAGAAACTATATTAACTATAGTTAATTAAAGTATATAAATGTATCGTAACGCTTCATCAGTCTTCTAACAAACTTTCAACATTTCTTTCCGCCTTGCGCATTTGCTTTTTATCTTCTTCTGCAATCTGCCTGCGCCATTTACAGCAAAGATAAGCTAATACATTCTTTTCAAGAGTTCTGTTTTCTCTAATCAAGTTTCCAATTTCAAAAGCATTATAATATGATGTCATACTCATTGCAGTATTTAAATATAATCCGGGTAATTAAAAATATGTGTATTTGACTTCTATGGGTATTTATTCTTTGATAAGATAATAGATAATCAAAACAGGAATTATCAGAAACGCCCCTGAAAAAATTGTGTATTTTGCGCCTATGCCTGTTACTAAAAATCCTACTAAAATCGGTGCAATAGCAGATGAAAAATGGCTGATTAAACTCTCAAAAGAACCGATTGTTGCCCTCATTTTAGACGGGATAAATTTATGAAAATAAATAGTATCAAGGGGCATTTTGGCATTAAGAAAGAATGTTGTTAAAAATAAAACAATAAATGCAGAAATAATGCCTGAAACAAAAATAATTGAGACAAGAGATAGAAGATATAAAAAAGTGATAAACACAAGCAAATTTTTTTCTTTATTCTCTTTAAGCAGTTTTTTTGTGAATATTGGCGCAAAAATACCTATCGCACCCATAAAAGCCCACATATAACCAAAAGCATAATTGGGAAAATTATAATTTTTAAGCAAAGGGACCCATGTAAGACCTTCGTTAAAAAACATAGATGCTGTAAATATAAAAATTACTATGGAAAGAGGGATAAGTATCGGATGGCTGCAGCTATACTTTGCAGATTCTTTCACCTGCCTGAAAATATTGATGAAAGAATCTTTAATATGCAGATTTTCTCTTGTAAATTCTTCTTGTGCAAATAGAAGGATAATCATTGAAACTGCGAAAGAAGCAGCGCCAAAAAGCCATATTGAAGAAAGTCCGAAATTGCTTACAACAAAAACACCCAAAAATCCAGAAATAACAAGCCCTGCAGAAACAAGGCTGTGCCTTTTCATAAGAAACCCATTAAGCAGTCTTTTATTTTTTTTATTTATCAAATCAACTCTCCACGCTTCAGATGCTCCTGAATAAAAAGTATATGCAAAACCCCAGAAAATAAAAAGACCCATTAAAGAATAATAATCCTTGAAAAAATAAATTCCGAGAGAAACAAAAATTTCAAAAAAATATCCTAGCATAACTGATGCTTTTCTTCCATATAAGTCAGCAAAAGCACCTGTTGGAATTTCAAACAAGATAACTGAAACAGCATAAACTGCCATTAAAATTCCAATCCTGAACGGAGTTAATCCAATATCCAGCAGATAGACAACTATAAACGCAGGATAAAAAAACAGGATAAATGAAATTACAGAATCTAAATAAAATGGCCACAAAAGCTTCAGCTCGCCTCTTTTAAACAGCATAAAATAATAAAAGATTTGAGATTATTAAAGTGTTGTGTCGCTCGTTTCGCTCGCATTTTCCGAAATAGTGCGCTTCGCGCCTTTGATTATGCAAATCTTATTCAATTATCCTATTAGAGAGATTCATATAATCAACCATTGAATAAAATTAATTAAAATAATAAAATCTATATTATAATTTAATATCGCCTTATCCTCTCTTCTTCTCTGCCTTCCTCTCTTCCACATACTTCTCTGCCTGAATTGCTGCCTGGCATCCTGCACCTGCAGAGGTTATTGCCTGCCTAAAAAATCTGTCTTGGACATCTCCTGCAGCATAAACCCCTTCTATGCTTGTCCTTGAAAACTTGTCAGTTATAATATATCCTTCTTCATCAAGTTTTATTTTTCCCTTTAAAAATTCTGTATTTGGAATATGCCCAATTGCAAG